>Ga0228702_1000043_pt1 | contig 136230 bp, 133 predicted proteins | sample McNCre217_Aug_MG_2_FD_178018 | JGI IMG/M metagenome (GOLD analysis project Ga0228702, IMG submission 178018) | Freshwater microbial communities from McNutts Creek, Athens, Georgia, United States - 20-17_Aug_MG | ecosystem: Environmental > Aquatic > Freshwater > Creek | place: USA: Georgia... | reverse complement strand
TCGCATCCTGGGGCTGGAGTAGGTCCCAAGGGTTGGGCTGTTCGCCCATTAAAGCGGCACGCGAGCTGGGTTTAGAACGTCGTGAGACAGTTCGGTCTCTATCCTCTGCGCGCGCAGGAATTTTGAGAAGACTTGCCCCTAGTACGAGAGGACCGGGGTGAACGAACCTCTGGTGTGTCAGTTGTTCTGCCAAGAGCACCGCTGATTAGCTACGTTCGGAAAAGATAACCGCTGAAAGCATCTAAGCGGGAAGCTTGCTTCAAGATGAGAATTCCATGACTTAGGTCGAGAGGCTCGCAGTAGATTACTGCGTTGATAGGCTGGATGTGGAAGTGGGGACTAAAGACCCATGGAGCTGACCAGTACTAATAAGCCGATTACTTGATTATTTTTCTGCTTGCGTCCACTATGTGGTTCCCGAGGTATGTTCGGGAATCGAAATAACACACTTTTCTAAGTGTCACGATTCACATAACTCAATAGTGTTTCGGCGGCCATAGCGAAGGGGAAACGCCCGGTCACATTCCGAACCCGGAAGCTAAGACCTTCTGCGCCGATGGTACTGCAAGGGGGACCTTGTGGGAGAGTAGGTCACCGCCGGACTTAATTTAGAAAATGGCCACCTTTTTAGGTGGCCATTTTTCTTTTAACTAGCATTTTCATCAGGAGGATCTCGTGTCAGAGAACAACAACGAGGACCAGAACGCGCCTAAGCGTGATTCTGGCCGCCCTGCGTGGAAGAAAAACGACGCCCAGGGCAACGGACATAGCTCTGAGCGTCCCGCGCGGAGCGAGCGTCCAGCTCGCGATTCGCGCGATGACCGACCTTACCGTGGTCGGGATGAGCGTCCAGCCCGCGGTCGAGATGACCGCGATGCCCGTGGCCCTCGCAGCGATCGAGGAGACCGTCCTGCACGGCCAGCGCGCGACGGCGACCGCGCGGCTCGTCCGCCTCGTGAAGGTGGAGCCGGTGAGCCGCCTCGCCTGCGCTTTGGCAACTCTTCTGACCGTCCGCGAACAAGTCGCGACGGCGACCGCCCGGCACGTCCCCCACGCGATGGTGATCGCCCGTTCCGTCCAGCTCGTGATGGCGATCGTCCGGCGCGACCACCACGTGATGGAGACCGTCCGTTCCGTCCGGCCCGTGATGGTGACCGACCAACCCGAAACTTCCGTGACGACCGAGGTCCACGTGACGATCGAGGAGCGCGCGATGACCGGGGCCCACGCGGCGGGCGTTTTGAGCGTCCTGGTCGCGCCGGTGAAGGCCGTCCTGGTCAGGACCGTCCGGCCTGGCAGCAGCGAGTCGATCGCGAGCGCGATCCGAACCGTGCCAAGAGCCCAATGATTCCTGAGGAAATCACCGATAAGGATTTGGACCTCTTGGTTCGAGTTCAGTTCAAGACTCTGAGTCCTGAGAACTCCGAGCGTGTGGCTCGTCACTTGGCCATGGTCAACCTGTTGATCAACGATGATCCAGAGCTGGCACATCAGCATGCGATTGCCGCCGCGGATCGCGCTGGCCGCATCGGTGTGGTTAGAGAAACCCTTGGCCTGACTGCCTACACCGTAGGTGACTTTGCCCTTGCGTTGCGCGAGATGCAGGCCTACCGCCGCATCTCTGGCAAGGACGACCAGCTGCCAATCATGGTTGACTGTGAACGCGGTCTGGGCCGTCCGGACAAGGCATTGGAACTTGGCCGATCGGTCGATCCGAAGTCTCTCGAGCCCGGTGTGCGAGTAAACCTTGCTATTGCTCTCAGCGGCGCACGTCTTGACCGCGGGGAAAATGAGCTGGCTCTGGCCGAGTTGGAGATTGCCGAGTTGAACCCTGAGAAGGTGTTCGACTATTCGCCGCAGCTCTTCTTTGCCTACGCTGACACCCTGGATATTCTGGGCCGTTCCGCCGAATCAAAGCGCTGGGCAACCTTAGGCGACCGAGCCGCCGCAGCCATTGCCGCTAAAAATGCGCCAGCTTTCGAGATCCAGGACGTAGTCGAGGAGATTGAGATTCCCGCCCCGTACGAGAGCAGGAACCCAAAGGTTGACTTCCGCGACTCGAGAGCAGAGCGCGAGACCGAGCCTTGGAAGATTGCCAGGGCAGCCAAGGCTGAGGCTGACGCAATGGCTGAAGTAGGGGCCGAGGGAGAAGATGAGGTCAAGGTCGAGGCAGTTACACAGGCCGCCATTGAGGCTGAGGTTGCCGAGCTCCTTGGCGAGGGCGAAGAGGATTCCGCTTCCGGTGAGTAACTTGATCTGGGGCAAGTACGACACCCTGCTGGCCGATCTTGACGGTGTGGTTTACGAGGGTAAGAACGCTATCGAGCCAGCGCCATCGGTGATAAATGGTTTTCAGAACGCTGGAGTCAAGGTTGGTTACGTAACCAACAACAGCTCCCGCCGACCAGAAACCATCGCCGAGCAGTTGGTTGGATTTGGTGTTGAAACCACCCCGGATCAGGTCATTGGTTCTGCCGAAACCGGTGCCCAACTGCTTGCAACTCTAATTCCCGCGGGTTCCAAGGTGTTGGTTGTTGGCGGCGAGGGCTTGCGCCACGCCGTTGAGACCGCAGGTTTTGAACTTGTGGAAGACTCCGATGCCAAACCCGCCGGCGTAATCCAGGGTTTTGCTCCAGACGTTGCGTGGCATCATCTTGCTGAGGCTTCGTATGCAATTCAGGGCGGTGCCAAGTGGGTCGCCACCAATCAGGACTGGACCATCCCGCGTGAAAAGGGCATGGCACCTGGAAACGGCACGCTGGTTTCCGCCGTACATACCGCTGTTGGAATACTTCCGCCTGTGGCTGGTAAGCCAGAGCCGGAAATCTTCCACGCTGCCGTGCGAAAACTCGGCGCAGCTGCCGCGCTCTTCGTGGGTGACCGCATCGACACCGACATCTCAGGTGCCAACCGCGCCGGAATTGACTCGGTGGTCGTGATGACTGGCGTTGCCACGCGCAAGGAACTCCTAGGCCTCAAGCCAGAGAACCGACCCAAGTTCATCATCGGTGACATGGGAGAACTGACTAAGCCTTACCAGGAACCTAAAGCCACCAAACACGGCTACAAGTGCGGCAAGGCTCAGGTTGAACTCCTTGGCAACAAGGTGCGAATCGTAGACGGGGATCCCAAGAGCCTCGATGTGCTAAAGGCTGCCTGTGCCGTGATCTACAACGCCGAATTGCCTATCTACGCACTCGACGTAGAACCAGCCATCTACGAGTGAATAGGATTTGAACATGACTGAGAATCTGCAGGAGCAGGTGGAGCTAGAGCTCGCGCGCATTGCCGAGCTTGACGCAAATGAGCAGCCAGAGGCTTACGGCCATTTGCGCGACACCCTGGAGGCCGCTCTCGAGCAGCTTCCGAACTCTGGACAGTAGATACATTCCACAATGGGAATGCGTTTAGATGTTGCTCTGGTTGAGCGCGGTCGCGCACGCAGCCGAAATCATGCCGCAAGCTTGATCGAGGCCGAGCGAGTCATTGTTGCCGGTCATCCAGCTCGCAAGGCGAGTCAAACCGTGGATGAGGACACCGAGATTGTTGTTCTCGAAGCCATTGACTATGTTTCGCGTGCGGGACACAAGCTGGCCGGAGCTCTAGACGAATTTGCCGAGATTGCGGTTGAGGGCAAACTCTGTCTAGACGTAGGTGCCTCTACCGGAGGCTTCACCGAGGTTTTGATTCGCCGCGGTGCATCAAAGGTGGTTGCTCTTGACGTTGGACACGACCAACTGGCTGTGGAGATGCGCCGAAACCGCAAGGTAGTAAACCTGGAGTGTTTCAACGCACGTGAGTTGTCCGCGGATACCTTGCGCGAGGCGACGGCCGAACTAGGCACCACCGTGGACGTCACCAAGACTCCAATTCAGTTGGTGGTTTCGGATCTCAGTTTCATCTCGCTTACTTTGGTGCTGCCTGCCATGGCATCGGTGGCGCCGGATGCAGATTTTGTGCTGCTGGTGAAGCCACAGTTCGAGGTGGGCAAAACCTCGCTCAATGCCAAAGGCATTGTGAATGACCACCGCCTGCGCGCTCAGTCCATCAAGCAGGTGGTTGACTGCGCGAAGGAGTTGAAGCTCAACGTGCACGGCATTGCAAAGTCCAGCCTCCCGGGCACCCATGGCAACATCGAATATCTCCTGTGGATAAGTGCAAAGGCCGACCCTAATCGGCGAGAATGGTCAGAGCACATCGAAATGTTGGCCAAGGAAAAGTAGGTGCAGTTGTGAGCCGCAATGTCCTGTTGGTCAGTCACGTACGCCGTGAAGAGGCGCTGCTAGCCACCATTGAGACTGCGCGCCTGCTGGCCGCCGAGGGCATTCGCCCAATCATGGTGGACGTTGAGCGTGATGACCTGGCTCGGTGGGCCGCCTCCAACGACCACTCCGATGCCGTGAAGGGTATTGGTCTGCTTGGCATTGACGCACATGTTGCGGATCTTGAACTTGCCGTTGTTTTAGGCGGAGACGGAACTATTCTGAAGGCCGCAGAGGTGGTTCGTGATGCGAATACCCCTCTGTTGGGCATCAACCTTGGTCACGTAGGTTTCCTTGCCGAGAGCGAGCGCGACGGGCTTCACGACGCAGTTCAGCGCGTTGTTGCAAAGGACTATGTGGTCAAGGAGCGCCTAACTCTCGACGTGACCGTTGAGGTAGACGGCAAGGTGGTCTACTCCACCTGGGCACTAAATGAATGCACCGTTGAGAAGAGCGCCGCGGAGAAGATGCTTTCCGTTGTGGTCGAGGTGGACCAGCGTCCACTGAGCTCTTTTGGAGCCGACGGCATTGTGATGAGCACTCCAACCGGTTCCACCGCCTATGCCTTTAGCGCTGGAGGACCAGTGGTCTGGCCATCGGTGGAGGCCTTGCTGCTGGTGCCAATTAGCGCCCACGCCCTGTTCTCGCGTCCACTAGTAGTTAGCCCAAGCAGCCTGCTGGCGGTTGAAGTTGCCCAAGACTCCAGTGGTAACGGCGTGCTCTGGTGCGACGGCCGGCGCACCACGGCGCTCCCTCGCGGTGCACGTGTTGAGGTTCGCCGAAGTGAGGCTTCGGTTCGCCTAGCACGTTTCCGCCAGGGCGTATTCACCGATCGCCTTGTGGCCAAGTTCGCCCTACCGGTTGCCGGCTGGCGTGGCACCAATCGCGGAGCCGACGAGGTTCTCTAGCAAGTGCTCGAAGAAATAATCATTCGCGACCTCGGAGTCATCTCCGAGGCACGACTGCAATTGGGGCCAGGATTCAACGCTCTCACCGGTGAGACCGGCGCCGGAAAAACCATGATTTTGACTGCACTCGGTCTGCTGTTGGGAGAGCGCGCGGACTCATCATCGGTGCGCAAGGGGCAGAACCAGACTCAGGTGCACGGTCTGTGGAAGTTGGAAGGAACCGAAACCGGTAAGCGGGTTTCGGACATTCTTGCCGAGGGAAACCTCGAACACGACCTGAGTGAGCTCATTGTGAGCCGGTCTGTTGCCACCGATGGCAAGAGCCGCGCCAGCATCAGTGCCCAGCCCGTGCCCGCTGGCTTTCTGCAGAACCTGGGCGAGCAATTGGTAGTGGTTCACGGCCAGTCGGAACAGCTGCGACTGAAGTCGGCAACCGCGCAGCGCGAGGCTCTGGATGGTTTCGCTGGTGCCGAGCTGGCCGAGCAGCTGATCGAATACCGAACCACCTATCAGTCCTGGCTTGAGGCACAGGCGAAGCTCGCCTCGCTGAAGGCATCGGTGGCGGAACGGGAGCGCGAAACCGAAGAACTAAAGTTGGCGCTCAAGGCGCTTGATGACGCTCAGCCGGAGGCTGGCGAGGATCAAGAGTTGGCCGAATTGGCCGAGCGTCTAACCAATCTTGAGGGAATCAGGTTTGCCGCTGCTGCCGCCCACGAGGCGCTTTCCGCCGAGCAGGATGGTGCCGATGTATTGGGTTTGCTGAGCGGCGCTCGCCGCTCGCTCGAGGGGCAGCTGACATTCGAGCCACGCTTCCAGGCCCTAGCCGACCAGCTGCGTGAACTCTCAGCAACCGCCCGCGAGGTGGCGGGGGAGCTGGCCTCCATTCTGGCATCGCTCGAATCTGACTCCGAGCTCAGCCTCGACGCCATTCAGGCGCGACGGGCAGTGCTCAACGCACTAATGCGCAAGCACGGACCTTCGCTCGACGAGGTAATCGGTTACTGGGGTTATGCTCAGCGCCGGTTGGCTGAACTAGATGGCGGCGACGACCAGATTGAGGCGCTCGAGGCATCGGTGGTTGCCATGCGCGAAGCGCTGGTTGGCCGAGCCCGCGCCATCACCAACCTGCGATCACTGGCGGCCGCCAGCCTGGCCACTCAGGTAACCGCCGAGCTTCACTCTTTGGCCATGCCGGGAGCTACTCTGGTGGTCTCGGTGGAGCCGGCCGAACTTGGTGCACACGGTGCCGACAACGTTTCCATTTTGCTTTCTTCCTACCCTGGTGCGGATCCGCGTCCGCTGGGCAAGGGTGCCTCGGGCGGAGAACTCAGTCGCATCATGCTGGCCATTGAGGTGGTGCTTGCCAACACCAAGACCACTCCAACGTTCATCTTTGACGAGGTTGATGCAGGAGTTGGTGGCGCCGCAGCGATCGAGATTGGTAAGCGTCTGGCCAAGCTGGCCAAGACCGCCCAGGTCATTGTGGTTACCCACCTGGCTCAGGTGGCAGCTTTCGCTGACAATCACCTGCGAGTGCAGAAGAACCAGGCCGGTGAATTCACCAGCAGTGCGGTGACTGTTCTGGCCGAGGTGGAGCGGGTTGAGGAACTGGCTCGCATGCTCAGCGGCCTCACCGAATCGGAACTGGGGCTTGCTCACGCAGCCGAGCTCTGGCAGTCGGCCAAACTGGCCAAGAATTCCTAAGCGAATCTGAGACTCTCGGCGTGGCGTAATCTGCCCCGGTGGTAACCTTTAATTCCATGGCAATAGCGATGGACAGCGGTAAAACTAGACACATTTTCGTCACCGGCGGAGTGGCTTCGTCTCTTGGTAAGGGACTGACGGCAGCCTCCCTGGGCAACCTCCTAACAGCCCGCGGGCTTCGCGTTGTGATGCAGAAGCTTGACCCGTACCTGAATGTTGACCCGGGCACCATGAACCCGTTCCAGCACGGTGAGGTCTTTGTTACCGAAGACGGCGCCGAAACCGACCTCGACGTAGGACACTACGAGCGCTTCCTCGACATCAACCTCTCGCAGGCCGCTAACGTGACCACCGGCCAGATCTACTCGGCCGTGATTCAGCGCGAGCGCCGCGGTGAGTACCTGGGCGACACCGTTCAGGTAATCCCGCACATCACCGATGAGATCAAGCGCCGCATGCGCCTGCAGGCTCACGAAACTCCTGCCCCTGACGTAATCATCACCGAGATCGGTGGAACCGTTGGCGACATTGAGTCGCTCCCGTTCATCGAGGCAGCCCGCCAGGTGCGTCACGACGTGGGCCGCGACAACGTGTTCTTCGTTCACGTGTCGCTGGTTCCTTACCTAGGTCCTTCCGGCGAACTCAAGACCAAGCCCACCCAGCACTCGGTTGCCGCACTCCGCAGCTACGGAATCCAGCCGGACGCAGTTGTACTTCGCTCGGACCGTGAACTTCCAGCGGGCATCAAGAACAAGATCGCACTCATGTGTGACGTAGACGTCAACGCGGTGGTCAGTGCCGCCGATGCCGCCAGCATCTATGACATTCCAACTGTGCTAAACAATGAGGGTCTGGACAGCTACATCATTAAGCGCCTCGGCCTGACCGCAGGCGAGGTTGACTGGAGCCGCTGGGCGCCGGTGCTCACCGCAGTGCACGAGCCAAAGCACGAGGTCACCGTAGGCCTCGTGGGCAAGTACATCGACCTACCAGACGCCTACCTGAGCGTGACCGCCGCCCTTCAGGCTGGCGGCTTCGCTCACCAGACCAAGGTCAAGATCAAGTGGATCGCCAGCGACCTCTGCGAGACCGAGGCCGGCGCGCAGGAGAACCTCCAGGATGTGGACGCCATCTGCATTCCAGGTGGATTTGGTGTGCGAGGCATCGAAGGTAAGCTCGGGGCGCTGAAGCACGCTCGCATCCACCAGATTCCTACCCTGGGTCTCTGCCTGGGCCTGCAGTGCATGGTCATTGAGTACGCCCGCAATGTTGCAGGACTCGAAGGCGCTTCGTCCACCGAGTTCGACGACAACGCCACCTATCCAGTGATTGCCACCATGGCCGAGCAGGTTGAAATCATTGCCTCGGGAGATATGGGCGGCACCATGCGTCTCGGTAAGTACACCGCTGCCCTTAAGCCTGGTTCGATTGTTGCCGAGGTTTACGGCAGCAACACCAGCGAGGAGCGTCACCGCCACCGCTACGAGGTCAACAACAAGTACCGTGACCAGATTGGTGACGCCGGTCTGGTGTTCTCTGGCACCTCGCCTGACGGCCACCTGGTTGAGTATGTTGAGCTTCCTCGCGAGGTTCACCCTTACTATGTTGCAACCCAGGCCCACCCTGAGTTCAAGAGCCGCCCAACCAATGCGCACCCGCTGTTCCGTGGACTGATTGCAGCCGCAATCGAGCGCCACGAGGCCAACCGCATTTTCGACGGCGAAACCAACTAGGGGCATCGGTGCCCAAGGACCAGCGGGTAGACCCAAATATTCTCAGCACGGAGATTGTCTTCGAGGGGAAGATCTGGGACATCGCCCGCGAGTCCTTTGAGTACAACGGCGGCACCCTGGTTCGCGAGTTCGTGAAGCACCCGGGAGCGGTTGCGGTTTTGGCCGTTGACGATCAGCAGCGAGTTCTGTTGATTAGGCAGTACCGTCACCCGGTTCGCTCCTACCTCTGGGAAATCCCGGCAGGGCTGCTAGACGTGACTGGCGAGAACCGCCTCGATGCAGCCAAGCGCGAGCTCATGGAAGAGACAGGGTACATAGCCGAGCGCTGGACCAAGCTCACCGACTTCATGACCACTCCAGGTGGTAACGACGAAGTGATCACCATCTTCCTGGCCGAGGGAGTGGCCCACGAGGGGCACGACCTGGAACTTGAGGGCGAAGAGGTGGACATGATCAAGGAGTGGTTCCCGCTGTCGGAGGCACTTGCCAGCGTGCTTGCCAGCGACATTCAATCACCAAGCGCGGTGGTGGCAATCATGGCAGCCGCCCACAAACTGGGCGTGAAAGCCCAGTCCTAAATTGAAAGCCCAGGCCTAGCGTGCAAGCCACCGATAACCTCGAGCACCTGGTTGACCGCTACCTGAGACACATCACGGTGGAGCGAGGCCTCTCCCGCAACACTCTTTCCGCCTACAACCGTGACCTGGGCGACTATCTGGGATTCCTTCGCGGAATGGGCATCTCTGACGCCACCCAAATCACCGATGCCCTCATCGAAACCTTCATCGAACACCTGAGTGCCACGCGCAAACCGGCATCGGTGGCCCGAACCCTCGCTGGAGTGAGGGGATGGCACAAGTACCTGTTGCTGGAGGGTTACCTCTTGCGCGACAGCGCCCACCGGGTAGCGCCACCAAAGCTAGGGAAGCGCCTGCCAAAGGCAATCACGGTTGACCAGGTGGTCCAGCTGCTAGATGCGGCAGGGCCAGAACCCTTCACCGATGCCGCCGCAGACGCGGCCACCGACCCGATTCGCCTCCGCGACCGCGCCATTCTTGAGCTGCTATACGCCACCGGTGCTCGCGTATCCGAGTTGACCGACATGGACATCGATGACCTAATCGACGGCTCGCTAACCGGTGAGGTGGGCATGATCCGAGTGGTTGGCAAGGGCAACAAGGAGCGAATCGTGCCGGTTGGACGTTTTGCGCAGCGTGCACTCGAGAACTACCTGGTGCGCACCCGCCCAGCCCTGGTTGCCAAGGGCACCGGCACGCCGGCAGTTTTCCTGAATCAGCGGGGCGGGCGCCTGAGCCGACAGTCTGTCTGGCAGATTTTGGTGGATGCCGCCGAGGCTGCCGGGCTGCAGGTTGAGATCTCTCCGCACACTCTGCGACACTCGTTCGCCACCCACCTCCTGGAGGGAGGCGCTGATGTGCGCGTAGTGCAGGAATTGCTGGGACATTCATCGGTGGCAACCACCCAGATTTACACCCTGGTTACCGTGGATACCCTTAGGGAAAACTACGCTCTGGCCCATCCGCGTGCACGAGCCATTCGGTAGGCTATTTCTCTAGGCAAAAGGTACAACCGGGAGGCAGAACAATGGCCAAGGCAGACGTGAAAGATTCTCGCTTCGCTAAGCCCAAGCCGTTGGCTTCACACGGCCCAGCCCGCATCATTGCCATGTGTAACCAAAAGGGCGGCGTGGGTAAGACCACCAGCACCACCAATATTGCGGCGGCGCTCGCCGAATATGGCCGCAAGGTGCTTCTGGTTGACTTTGACCCGCAGGGTGCGCTGAGTGCCGGCCTGGGCATCAATGCCTACACCGATGAGCCAACCATCCTGGATTCGCTGCTAAACCGCGATACCAAGACCACCGATGTCATCCGCGCCACTAGCGTGCCAAACCTGGACATCATTCCAGCCAACATCGATCTAGCGGCAGCCGAGCTGCAGCTGGTGAACGTGATGAACCGTGAGCACACCTTGAAGCGCGTGCTCAAGCAGGTTGCAGACGACTACGACGTGATCATGATTGACTGCCAGCCATCGCTGGGTCTGCTCACGGTAAACGCGCTAACCGCGGCGCACGGCGTGATTATTCCGCTGGCCCCGGAGTTCTTTGCCCTCCGTGCTGTGGCGCTGCTCGAGGACATCATGTCCAAGGTTCGCGAGAGCGAAAACAACCCTGCGCTTACCCTGGATGCACTGCTCGTGACCATGTACGACAACCGCACGCTGCACAGCCGCGAGGTCATGGAGATGCTGCGCGACAAGTTTGACGACAAGCTGCTGCGAACTGAAATCCCGCGAACTGTGAAGTTCTCCGACGCCACAGTTTCCCGGACTCCAATCACCCAGTTTGCTCCAGAATCTGCAGCGGCAGAGGCCTACCGAGCCGTTGCCCGTGAGCTGGTTGCGCGTGGCTGCACCCCTTAGCGAGCAACTGGACGTAGCCCCCGGCTTCGAACTCTCGATTGGAAACTTCGAGGGTCCTTTCGACCTGCTCCTAAACCTGATCTCGCGTCATCAGTTGGACATCACCGAGGTTGCCCTAAGCAAGGTGACCGAGGAATTCATCCGGTACGTCCGTGAACTCGATGCCGCACATGAGCTGGAACAGGCATCGGAGTTTTTGGTAATTGCCGCCACCCTGCTTGACCTGAAGATTGCCAGCCTGCTCCCCAAGGGAGAGGTAGTAGACCCCGAAGACGTTGCGCTGTTTGAGGCCCGTGACCTGCTGTTTGCTCGACTGCTGCAATACCGAGCCTTCAAGGACATTTCGTCTTGGTTCTCAACCGCAATGAGCCTGGAGGCTCGCCGCATTCCGCGCGAGGTGCGGTTGGAAGACCGCTTCCGCAACCGCAAGCCAGAGTTGGTTTGGACCACGGCTTTGGCCGAGTTTGCCAAGATTGCCGAAGAGGTGCTTACCCCGCGTGAGATTCCAGCGGTTGGCCTCACTCACCTGCACGCTCCGCGGGTTTCGATTCGCGAGCAGGCGGCCGAGGTGGTTCGCCGCCTACGCTCAGCGGGCAAGCTAACCTTCCGCGACCTCATCGGTGGCCTCACCGACCGAGCCCAGGTGGTTGCCCGATTCTTGGCCATCCTGGAGCTGTACCGTCTGGCTGCCATCAGTTTTGAACAGGAGAGCCCGCTGGGGGACATGCACCTCACCTGGCGAGCCGAAGACTTTGACAACGAACAACTGAACGCACTTGGAGCCGAGTATGACTCTTAACTCGCCAGACATCACCATTCACGCCCAGGCGGTAGACGATGAGAACCTGCTGGCAGCCATCGAGGCAATCCTCATGGTTGCCGAGGCTCCAATCCCGCTGATCTCGCTGGCCGGTGCGCTCGACCGCCCGCTCGCCGAGATTCGCGCATCGGTGGCGGAGCTTGCCGCGGACTACGCTGGGGAAGCCGAGGGTTCGCGCAAACGTGGCTTTGAGCTTCGCGAGGTTGGCGGCGGCTGGCGCATCTACGTGCGTGAAGAATTTGACTGGGCCGTAAACATGTTTGTGGCCAACGAAAACCCAACCAAGCTGAGTCAGGCTGCGCTCGAGACCCTCGCGGTCATCGCATACAAGCAGCCAATCAGCCGCGGTCAGGTTGCCAGCATTCGTTCGGTCAACGTAGACAGCGTGGTTCGCACCCTGCTGAGTCGCGGACTAATAACTGAACTCTTCACCGATGCCGAAACTGGCGCCATCAACTATGGCACCACAGAACTTACCCTGCAGCTGCTGGGCATTAATACGCTCGATGAGCTACCGCTCATCAGCCCTTACCTGCCGAGCGCAGATGGAGACTTTGAAAATGGCCTATGACCCAGAAGTATACGAACCACGCGACCCTGAGGGCATTCGTCTTCAAAAGGTTCTCGCCAACGCCGGCGTAGCCAGTCGCCGCGTTTGCGAAGAACTGATAATTGAGGGGCGCGTCAAGGTCAACGGCGTGAAGGTGACCGAGCTCGGTACCCGTATTGACCCGGCGAAGGACTCGGTAACCGTGAATGGGCAGCCGATTCAATTGGACGCCAGTCGCGTTTACCTGGCCATCAACAAGCCTGAAGGCGTGGTTTCGTCGATGAACGACGAGCTGGGCCGCAAGGATCTGACAGACTTCGTCAAACGGTACGACCGGGTCTTCAACGTTGGCCGCCTCGACCTGGAAACCACCGGTCTGCTGCTGCTCACCAACGATGGCGACCTGGCTCACAAGTTGGCCCACCCCTCCTTTGGAGTGGAGAAGCTCTACTGGGCTCACGTGCAGGGTGAAATCACTCCGCAGACCCTGAACAAGCTGCTCAAGGGTATTGAACTCGAAGACGGCCTGATTGCAGCGGACAAGATTCGCCTGCTCGACGCCGCCAGCGATCAGTCGCTGGTGGAGATTGTGCTGCACTCCGGAAAGAACCGCATCGTTCGACGTATGTTTGAGGCAGTTGGGCATCCGGTAGTTGGCCTGGTTCGCCGTTCCTTCGGCCCAATCCAGCTGGGATCCATGAAGCAGGGTCAGGTGCGCGAACTCAATAAAATGGAAATTAGCGCCCTGATGAAGGTGGCCGAGGGTAAACCTGCAAAGACCCCGCGTCCGGTAGCCGGTAAGGCTCCACAGCGACCACAGCGTGCAACCAAGAACGGCCGCCCAACCGGCAGCTCCACGGGTCGCCCCGAGGGTAAGCGCGGTAAAGACTCGAGGAATCGATAAACATGGCACTACGCGCAATCCGCGGAGCGATCCAGCTTGACCGTGACGAACGCGAGCACCTGCTCAAGTCAACAGCTGAACTCCTCACCAAGATTCTTCACGCCAACGACATCGACAACTCGCAGTTGGTGAACGTTTTCTTCACTGCAACTCCCGACATCGTGAGCGAGTTCCCAGCGGTAGCCGCTCGCGAGCTAGGCTTGGGCGACGTGCCACTGATGTGCTTCGTTGAGATGGCAGTTGCCCACGGCATGCCACGTGTAATTCGCATCATGGTTCAGGCCGAGATGGACAAGCCTCGCAGCGAAATCCAACACATTTACCTCCGTGGCGCAACCGCGCTAAGACTGGACATCGCCCAGTGAGTCGCATCGGCGGCACAGTTCGAGTAGTTGGGGCCGGTCTACTCGGCACCTCGCTTGGGCTTGCGCTGCGCAAGCACGGCATCGATGTGGTGATGGCCGACACTTCTAGAGCTAACCAGGCGCTCTCCATTGACTATGGAGCCGGCCGCGAGGCCGCTGAAGGGGACAACCCTCAGCTGATTGTGGTGTGTGTGCCACCAGACCACACCGCGGCAGTAGTGGCCACCGAGATGCGCGCCTACCCGGGAGCAGTGGTCACCGATGTCGCCAGCGTAAAGCAGGTGGTTCTAGAGGAACTGCGCGCCACCGGTCTTGAACTCGCCAACTATGTTGGTTCACACCCGATGGCCGGACGCGAACGCGGCGGTGCCATCAGTGGCAGAGCCGACCTGTTCATCGGCCGCCCCTGGGTGGTCGTGCCTCACGCCGGCAGCAATCAGAAGGCAATTGACCTAATCACTGATCTAAGCCTCGAGGTTGGTTCGGTACCGGTAAACATGGAGCCGATTGAGCACGACCACGCGGTTGCTGCGGTCAGTCACGTTCCGCAGGTGGTTGCGAGTCTGCTGGCCGCCCGTTTGATTTCGACCTCGGCTCAGGAGATCTCTCTGGCCGGTCAAGGCCTGCGCGACACCACCCGCATTGCCGCAAGCGACCCTTCGCTTTGGGTGCAGATCCTCAGCTCGAATGCCTCCCAGGTAGCCCCAGTTCTCAAGGACTTGGCGGTGGATCTGCAGAAGGTCATCGGTGCTTTAGAAGCCCCCGATGCCAGTGGCGCGTTGACCACCATAAGCCGCGCCATCGAGGCTGGCAACAAAGGCGTGGAGCGCATCCCTGGCAAGCACGGTGGGCGCCACACCAACTACTCAACTCCAGTGGTCATGATTGACGACCGCCCGGGCCAGCTAGCTCAGCTGCTAAACGAGGTTGCCCAGATTGGGATCAACCTCGAGGAAATCAAGCTTGAGCACTCACCGGGTGCCCAGATTGGTCTGGTGGAGCTTTCGGTTATGCCAGAGCAGGAAGAGAAGCTGGTCAACGACCTAACCGAGCGCGGCTGGAGACTGGCCTAATGAGCCTGTTTGCGGTTGCAATCGACGGACCGGCCGGCAGTGGAAAAAGTAGCGTGTCCAAGCAGGCCGCTCGCGAGCTTGGCTGGGGATACCTAGACACCGGTGCCGCCTACCGAGCTCTCACCTGGGCGGTGCAACACCTGGCTGGTTTCGAGTTGGAAGCGCTCGCAGACCTGAACCTCCCAGAGGTTTTCGAGTACGACATCTCCACAGACCCGGACAACTACTGGGTTCGGGTTGGTGAGAAAGACCTCACCGAGGCCATTCGCAGCACCGAGGTGGCAGAGGCGGTGAGTTCGGTGGCTCGAATTCCTGCGGTTCGCAGCTACATGAAGTGGCTCACTCGAAGCATCGTTGAGGGTTGCGGGGAGCCCGGAATCATTGTTGAAGGCCGTGACATCACCACGGTGGTTCTCCCAGACGCCCCAATCCGCCTCTTACTAACTGCGAGCGAAGAAGTTAGACTTAGAAGAAGGTCCGCCGAAATTGGCGCCGCCGAGACCAGTCAGGTACAAAAGCAGGTCTCACAGCGCGACGCATCAGATGCCAAGGTTGTCGATTTCATGAACCCGGCGGACGGAGTCACCTTGATTGACTCCAGTGACCTCAACTTTGAACAAACCGTAGCCGCAGTTCTCGAGCAGATTGCCGCGGCCACTAAAAAGGATTGACCATGTCTGAGCAGGACGAATACGGCGATGTGCCGATCAGCCCTGATTTTGTGGAGAAGCTAAACTCCCTCACCGATGACGAGGCGGAAAACCGAGCCAAGGCGCTGCGAAGCGGCCTGGAGGAGTTTGACCTCGACGAGGATGACCTTCGCGTTCTCGAAGCCGACCTGGACTGGAGCGACGGCCCAGTAATGCTTCCGGCTCTGCCGGTGCTGGCCATTGTTGGTCGTCCAAACGTTGGCAAGAGCGCACTGGTAAACCGCATCCTCGGTCGCCGCGAGGCCGTGGTTGAGGATAAGCCTGGTGTAACTCGTGACCGCATCTCCTACAAGGCAGAGTGGAACGATCGCAAGTTCACCATTGTTGACACCGGCGGTTGGGAGCCAGACGCCAGGGGAATCGACAAGTCTGTTGCCATTCAGGCCGAGATCGCCGTTGAGTTGGCCGACGCAGTTCTGTTTGTGGTTGACGCCCTAGTTGGCGCTACCAGCACCGACGAGCGCGTGGTCAAGATGCTCCGCGCTAGCGGCAAGCCAGTTCTCCTGGTGGCAAACAAGATTGACGACATGCGCCAGGAGCCAGAGGCTGCAGCGCTGTGGAGCCTGGGCTTGGGTGAGCCTTACCCGGTTTCGGCACTGCACGGACGTGGCGTTGCCGACATGCTCGACGCAGCCATGAAGGTGTTGCCTAAGGTTTCCTCGGTTGCCAAGGAGGAGTTCGGCGGTCCACGCCGCGTTGCTCTGATTGGCCGACCAAACGTTGGAAAGTCTTCGCTGCTGAACCGTGCGGTTGGCTCCGAGCGTGCCGTTGTGAACGACCTTGCCGGAACCACTCGCGACCCAATCGACGAGCAGGTTGAAATTGCCGGCAAGATCTGGCGCTTCGTTGACACCGCAGGTATCCGTCGCCGCGTTCGTCTTCAGCAGGGTGCAGACTTCTACGCCTCGCTTCGCACCGCGGCCGCCTTGGAGCGCGCTGAGGTTGCGGTAGTTTTGCTCGATGTAACCGAGCCGATTTCTGAGCAGGACATCCGCATCATTGACATGGTTTTGGAATCTGGCCGCGCGCTGGTACTTGCCTTCAACAAGTGGGACATGCTCGACGACGAGCGTCGCCGCTACCTCGAGCGCGAGATCGAGCAGGACCTGGCCCACGTTGACTGGGCACCGCGCGTCAACATCTCAGCCAAGACTGGCCGTCATTTGGAGAAGCTGGTTCCTGCCCTCGAGGTTGCCCTGGACAGCTGGGACAAGCGCATTCCCACCGGAAAGCTCAACGCCTTCATCCACGAGCTGGTCATGGAGACTCCTCACCCAGTGCGCGGCGGAAAGCAGCCGCGTATTCTGTTTGGAACTCAGGCCAGCACCCGTCCACCAAAGTTTGTTCTCTTCACCACGGGATTCCTCGACCCGGGCTACCGCCGCTTCATTCAGCGCCGCCTGCGCGAGACCTATGGATTCGAGGGAACCCCGATCGAGGTTGGTATGCGCATCCGCGAGAAGCGCAAGCGCACCTAGTCAGTTTCTTAGCTTTGCCTTACAAAGCCCCCGATGCTTTCGGGGGCTTTGTTCATTTTGCGGTGTTTGGGCGGGGCTAAACTGCCCATATGAACCAGCGAACCAAAGTCTCAATCATCGGTGCCGGAGCGGTTGGTACCGCAACCGCGTATGCCCTCCTCATCAAGCGAATTGCCGGAGAGGTGGCGCTCTACGACCTGAACAAGGCGAAGGTTGAGGCCGAGGTGCTCGACCTGGCTCACGGTAGTCAGTTCACGAATCCATCGCGCATTTACGGTGGCGATGACCTGGAGGTCGTCCGAAACTCAGATGTGATTGTGATTACCGCGGGAGCAAAGCAGAAACCTGGGCAGACCCGACTCGACCTAGCGGGAACGAACGTAGCGATTCTCCGCGACCTCATGCCAAAGCTGGTTTCTTTGGCGCCAGACGCGATTTTCGTGCTGGTCACCAACCCTTGTGACGTGCTGGCCTATGCGGCCGTTCAGATCTCTGGTCTGCCAGCCAACCGGGTCTTTGCCTCCGGCACTGTGTTGGACAGTTCGCGCCTGCGTTGGCAGTTGGCAGAACGCCTGGGTGTGAGCACCGAGAGTGTTCACGCTCTGATTGTTGGCGAACATGGCGATAGCGAGTTTGCACTTTGGAGTGAGGCCTCGATTGGCCCTGTCGCGCTCTCGGATTGGAAGTTAGCGGGGAACCACGCGCTAAACCAGGGTGAGCTAGATCAGATTGCCTTCGAGGTTAAGAACGCGGCATACAAGGTGATTGAAGGCAAAGGCGCAACCAACTTTGCTATCGGACTTTCGTCTGCGCGAATAGTTGAGGCCATTCTTCGTGACGAGGGAGTGGTGCTTCCGGTTTCGGCTGTTTTGGACAACTACCTTGGGGTCTCAGACGTGGCGCTAAGTGTTCCTACGATTGTGAACCGCAGCGGCGCGGCTCGTCCGATTGAGGTGCGGATGAGTGAGGCAGAGCTGGAGAAATTCCGGGGATCGGCCGCAACTTTGCGCAAGAGCATTGAGGCGCTAGGTTTAGCCTAAATCTGCCCGCAGTGCATGTGCGACAGTGCCAGCCAATCGGACCGTTTGCTCCAGTTGACTTCAAGTAATTTATAGGCGCCCGGTACCACCCAGATGTCTGACCTTTGCCACTGGATAGCCACGAGCGAGCTGTCGCCCTTGTAGAAATCCACTCGATATTCCAGAAATGGGCACTCCAAATCGGCAGCTAGCCGAAAGTAGGCACAGCTTTTGAAGATCATGCAGTGCTCCGGCGCTAATTCGGCTGGCGCCACGGAGTATCCCTTTCCGGAGAAGTAGAAAAACTCTGTCCTCGGTGCTGGGTCTGGCGTGGGGAAATGCCCAGCCCAAAGCCAGCTTGGCATGAGGCCGATCCAGGCTGAGAGACTGAACGCCAGAAGGGCAGAGAAACCCAGAATGTGGTTCTTTTCTCCCAGGGCCCAGCTCTTGAATCTTGTGATCACGTTTTGAAAATACGAGGTGCTTGGGACATTTAAATAGATGTCCCACGCTCTTCGTACTATCCAGGTATGGAAACACTAAACGGCAACTTCTTCATCCGCAGGCTTCAGCCCATGGAGCCAGACAGCCTCTGGTTTCAGGCCTGGCAGAGCCCAGTGGGTTGGGTTTGGCTGGCGGGGGAGCGGCGCTGGGTGTCTGAGTGTACCTTCTCGTTTCTGCGGCTGCCGCAGACCTCCTTGTTTCTAGAAGCGCTCTCTGGTGAAGGCGGCCTCCAGGTGGTCACCGAAACCCAGGCCTGTGCCGAGTTTCCCACTGCCTTCGATGCGGTTCAGCCCTGGGTCCCACCCCTGAGGGCAACTGCTGTCAACTACTAGACTTGTCTGGTTGCCTTGGCTTTGTCTGGGCATACGGGCTGTAGCGCAGCTTGGTAGCGCACTTGTCTGGGGGACAAGGGGTCGCCGGTTCAAATCCGGTCAGCCCGACAAAACTGTCGGAAATCAACCCTGTTCCACGAGGCTAGACTTTTGACCATGAATGAGCAGCAAGTTTCAATGTGGCACGAGGCCAAAACCGTGCCAAATCTGCTCAGTTTTCTCCGACTAGCGCTAATCCCGGTATTCCTTTGGTTGATTCTCAGCCACCAGGGAGGCCTGGCAATCGGTTTGCTCATCTTCTCGGGACTCACCGACTACCTAGATGGCTTTATTGCTCGCAAGTACAACCAGGTCACTCGCCTGGGCAAACTCATCGACCCTGCGGCAGACCGACTCTACATCTTCACAACCCTGATTGGTCTCGTGGCTACCGGTGTAATCCCGTTCTGGCTGGCCGCAGTTATTGTGGCTCGAGATGTGATGCTGGCCATCGTCTACCCGATTCTGGCTACGCACGGCTACGGCCCGCTGCCAGTTCACTATTTGGGCAAGGCAGGCACCTTTGCGCTGCTCTACGCATTCCCACTTCTGCTCTTGGCAAATGTTCTAGATTCCGCTAATTTTGTGATTCTGCCAATAGCTTGGGCCTTCGCACTTTGGGGAGCCGGCCTCTATTGGTGGGCAGGTTTCGTTTATGTAAAACAAGTGCGAGATCTGGTTTTAGGGGCACGTGCCAGCCGCTAGGCTTGCCGTTGAGGAGTTACAAAATGCAGGAATTTTCGCCAGGGGCGCAGGGTCGTGACGAGGTCACCGACACCCTTCGCTTCAGTGAGGATTTGCTGGCTCGAAGTGGTGCAAACCTAAGCACCGACGAAGCCGAAGCCATTGCGGCGCTTCCGAGCGGGCACGCGCTTCTCATTGTGAAGCGCGGAGCCGATATTGGTGCCCGATTCCTGCTCGACCAGGACGTAAGCACCGCTGGTCGTCACCCAAACGCTGACATCTTCCTTGACGACGTGACAGTTTCTCGTCGTCACGCTGAGTTTCACCGTCACGGATCCTCGTTTGAAGTTCGCGACCTCGGTTCGCTAAACGGCACCTATTTTGACGGTGTTCGCATTGACTCTGCGCTCCTCGATGACGGCGCCGAGGTCCAAATCGGTAAGTTCCGCATGACCTTTTACGCGTCCCCGCTGGATAAGCGAGCGGCGTAATGTCACAATCTCAAGCCCGGCTGCACATAGCCGGGGGTCAAAAGCTATTCACTATTGGTCAGGTAATCAACCAGCTCAATGGCGACTACCCAGGGTTAACGTCTTCGAAGCTGCGCTTCCTTGAAGATGAGGGGCTCGTCACCCCGCAACGCACCAACAGCGGTTATCGCAAGTACACCTCCGACGATGTTGACCGGTTGCGCATCATTCTTGAGCTTCAGAATCGCAAGCTCCCGCTCAAGGTCATCTTCGAGTACCTCAACCAACTTGATGCCGGCCAGGCCGCCAGCCTCCCTGGTGACCAGGAAGCCCCGGAGCCTGTGCTTCGTAAGCTTCGTGCCCGCAAGATCAGCAAACTGGAGCTCACCGCTGAGACCGGCATCACCGATGGAATGATCGCCGAGGCCCAGGAAATGAAGTTCCTAGGCGCTGAGCCTTTTGACTTTGCCGCACTCGGCATTGCTCGTGCTCTAGTAAACCTGCGTCGGTTTGGAATTACTCCTCGTCACCTGCACGGTCACAAGACCCTAATAGACCGGGAAATTGCAATCATCGAGGGTGTTCTGGCTCCGGTACAGCGCCGCCGCGACGGTTCCGCACGCGCCCAGGCGGCCGACTACGCCCGCGAAATCGAGCAGCAATTCGACACCATTCGCACCGAATTGGTTAACACTTTCATCGCAAAAATCGAACTCTAGAAGCCTTCCAAAATCGGATTCCGGAAAAGCGTCAAAATCCGCGTTACAAAGCCCGACACGCCGTTATGAATTCTTGCGGGGTATTGACGGGTCCGTTCACCAGAATTAAACCTGTACTTGAACCTTTAAAGTTCAAGGTTTAACTTGCACAGTCAAACAGGGAGAGGCAGGTCGAAAGATGTCTGAACAAGACTTCGGCGCAGCCGAGCCCGAGTACGCCGACACTCTCTTCAGCGACGACCTTCCAAGTGTGGATTCCCGCTCCGGTTACCGCGGAACCTCTGCTGCCAAGGCTGTGGGAATCTCCTACCGTCAGCTTGACTACTGGGACCGCACCGCATTGGTCCAGCCATCGGTTCGTGGAGCCAGCGGCTCCGGAACTCAGCGTCTTTACTCCTTCCGTGACGTCCTCGTTCTCAAGCTCGTCAAGAGCCTGCTGGACATAGGCGTATCGCTCCAGCAGATTCGCACCGCCATCGAGGAGCTCCGTGCCTCGGGAATCAATGAACTGGCCGGCATCACACTGATGTCCGACGGCGCTCGCGTCTACCTCTGCACCAGCCACGACGAAGTAATCGACCTTCTTGGTCGCGGTCAGGGAGTGTTCGGCATCGCTGTGGGCAAGGCGCTTCGCGAGGTTGAAGCCACCCTGGCTAACATCCACGCAGATTCGGTATCTGAAATGGACGAACTTTCTAGCCGACGCGAAGCAAAGCGCGCGGTCTAGCAGCCAAGGAACCTATTGAAAAAAGGGCGACGCTAGTCGCCCTTTTTCTTTCTGCGGAAGAAGCTCTGCTTTACCGCAGCCTCTGGCGCCCTGCGTGCGGTGCGGCCGCGGCGACGTTTGCGAGCTACCTCGGTGAGCGAGGTCTGAATCAAATCCAAGAGCCTGTCGAAGTTCGCCGAAATCTCTGCAGCTGCCTCACCGGGCCAGGAATGAATCGGTCTTGCCGCTCCCTGCGCCTGCTGTACGGCAGCGCGCTCCGGGAAACTGATGGGCAGCAGGGCATCGGTGACAATTTGGGCCAGCTCGGTCTGGCGGAACTCATGCTCTGTGAAGGCAGCATTCACGCGGTTTAGCACTACGCCGGCTAGCGCCAGCCGGTGATTCAGCTGGTCGTGCACCTCATCAACGGCCTGCATGGCGCGACGAACTCCGCCCACCGCGAAGATCCCAGGCTCTGCAACCAGCAACACACGGTCGCTCGCGGCCCAGGCGGAACGGGTCAGACCGTTCAGCGACGGAGGGGTGTCGATAATCACGAGGTCATAGTCGTCTTCAACCACGCTGAGGGCGTGCTCCAGCTTCCAAAGATCGTGTAGCGAAGGATGTGGCGAATCGTAGGCAGAAGCCAGTGGTTCGCCAACCATGACGTCGATTCTTGAGGGCTGCGACTTATTCCACGTGGAGGGTAGGATTGCTTTATGCACAACGCCGTGTACGGGGCGTTTGATGACATCCACGACAGTGGTTTCAAACTCTCCGATGGCACCTAATCCAGTGGAAGCGTCACACTGCGTGTCAAGGTCTACCACGAGCGTGCGTAGCCCTTTGGCAAACGCGGCAGACGCCAGGCCGAGAGAGACCGTGGTTTTGCCAACGCCCCCTTTCAGGGAGCTAACGCTAAGAACATGCACTCAACTAGGCTACCCACTTTGGTGTCACCCCAGATGTTAATGGTGGGAAGGTAACCCGATGTTCAAGAAGATCCTGGTCGCAAACCGAGGCGAGATTGCAGTCCGCGCTTTCCGCGCTGCATACGAGCTTGGCGCCAAGACCGTTGCCGTTTTCCCATACGAGGATCGCAACTCGGCCCACCGCATGAAGGCCGACGAGGCCTACCAGATTGGCACCGTGGGCCACCCGGTTCGCGCCTACCTCGACGTCTCAGAAATCATCCGAGTTGCCAAGGAATCTGGCGCCGACGCAATCTACCCAGGCTACGGATTCCTCAGCGAGAACCCAGACCTGGCCAACGCCTGTGTTGAGAACGGCATCACCTTCATCGGCCCAAACGCTCACGTGCTTGAGCTAGCCGGTGACAAGGTAAACGCCAAGGCCGCGGCAATCGCCGCCGGCGTACCGGTTCTGAAGAGCACCATCTCCAGCACCGATGTTGACTTCCTGATTGGCGAGGCCGACTCCATTGGCTTCCCGCTGTTCGTAAAGGCGGTAGCCGGCGGTGGCGGTCGCGGCATGCGTCGAGTAGCAACCAAAGATGAACTCCGCGCGGCTTTGATTGAGGCCTCCCGCGAGGCCGAGAGTGCCTTCGGCGATGGTCACGTCTTCCTCGAGCAGGCCGTGCTCCGCCCGCGTCACATCGAAGTTCAGCTACTTGGCGATGGCGCCGGCAACGTGGTTCACCTGTTCGAGCGTGACTGCTCCATCCAGCGTCGCAACCAGAAGGTTGTCGAGATTGCACCGGCTCCGCTGCTGGATGACGAGCTGCGTCAGATGCTGTTCCGCGACGCAGTTGCGTTCGCCAAGGAGATTGGCTACTCCAACGCCGGAACCGTTGAGTTCCTGATCGACACCGTTGGCGCCAATGCCGGCAAGCACGTTTTCATTGAGATGAACCCTCGTATTCAGGTGGAGCACACCGTCTCCGAGGAAATCACCGACATCGACCTCGTACAGTCGCAGATGCGAATTGCATCGGGGGAGACTCTGCCAGACCTGGGTCTGACCCAGGACACCATCAAGTGCCACGGCTTTGCGGTTCAGTGCCGTATCACCACCGAAGACCCAGCCCAGGGCTTCCGCCCGGACACCGGAAAGATCACCACCTACCGTTCGCCCGGAGGTGCCGGCATTCGCCTAGACGGTGGAACCGTCTCCACCGGCGCCGAGGTGAGCCCATTCTTCGACTCCATGCTGGTGAAGCTCATCGCCAAGGGCCGCGACTTCCCTAGCGCAGTCACTCGCGCTCGCCGCGCTCTTGCCGAGTTCCGCATCCGCGGTGTCTCCACCAACATTGCCTACCTGCAGGCCGTGATGAGCGACCCAACCTTCATCTCGGGCGACCTCAGCACTTCGTTCATTGACGAGCGCCCAGAGCTGTTCCACGCCAAGCAGAGCCAGGACCGCGGAACCAAAATTCTGCAGTGGCTGGCAGAGGTTACCGTCAACCAGCCTTACGGTCCTCGCAACGGTCGCCTCAACCCTGAAGAGAAGCTTCCTGCGGTTGACATCACCACCGATGCCCCTGCCGGCTCCCGCCAGCTCCTGCAGCAGCTTGGTCCTGCCGGATTTGCCAAGGCACTTCGTGCTCAGAACGCCGTGGCCGTTACCGACACCACGTTCCGCGATGCCCACCAGAGCCTGCTGGCTACCCGAGTTCGCGGACGCGACCTGGTTCAGGTTGGTCCGTATGTTTCGCGCCTCACCCCTCAGTTGCTCTCGGTTGAGGCCTGGGGTGGAGCCACCTACGACGTTGCCCTTCGCTTCCTGGGCGAGGACCCTTGGGAGCGCCTAGCCGCACTTCGCGAGGCCATGCCAAACCTTTGTATCCAGATGCTGCTTCGTGGCCGCAACACCGTTGGCTACACCCCGTACCCAACCGAGGTGACAGACGCCTTTGTTCAGGAGGCTGCAGCTACCGGAGTTGACATCTTCCGCATCTTCGACGCGCTCAACGATGTAGACCAGATGCGTCCGGCCATCGAGGCAGTGTTGCGAACCAAGACTGCCGTGGCCGAGGTTGCGCTGTGCTACACCGCAGACCTGCTCGACCCTGAAGAGAAGCTCTACACGCTGGATTACTACCTGAACCTGGCTCAGCAGATTGTTGACGCCGGCGCTCACATCATTGCAATCAAGGACATGGCGGGTCTGCTTCGCCCAGCCGCGGCAGCCAAGCTGGTTTCGGCCCTGCGCGAGCGCTTTGACCTTCCGGTTCACCTGCACACCCACGACACCGCAGGTGGCCAGCTGGCAACCCTGATGGCTGCAATCAACGCGGGCGTTGACGCGGTTGACGTGGCAAGCGCACCGATGGCCGGCACTACCAGCCAGCCTTCGGCATCGGCGCTGGTCGCAGCTCTGGCTCACACCGAGCGCGACACCCAGATTCCGCTCTCCGCAGTTACCGCTCTAGAGCCTTACTGGGAGACCGTACGCAACGTCTACGCGCCGTTCGAGAGCGGACTTCCCGGCCCAACCGGACGTGTCTACAAGCACGAGATCCCGGGCGGACAGTTGTCAAACCTGCGTCAGCAGGCCATTGCACTTGGCCTTGGCGACCATTTCGAGCGCGTTGAGGACATGTATGCCGCAGCAAGCGAGCTGCTAGGCCGCCCAACCAAGGTGACTCCTTCGTCCAAGGTGGTTGGCGACCTGGCCCTGCACCTGGTTGCGGTTAACGCCGACCCTAAGGACTTCGCCGAGAACCCTCAGAACTACGACATTCCAGACAGCGTGATTGGCTTCATGGCTGGCGAGCTAGGCGATCTTCCGGGCGGCTGGCCAGAGCCGTTCCGCACCAAGGTGCTCCTAGGCAAGACCCCTAAGTTCGGCCTCACTCCTGTTAGTTCAGAGGACATGGCTTTGCTTCAGGGCACCGATGCCCAGGCACGCCGCGACACACTAAACCGACTGCTGTTCCCGGCTCCGACCAAGGACTTCCAGAAGATCCGCGACAGCTACGGCAAGCTCGACAACATGGACACCGTTGACTACCTCTACGGCCTGGAGCAGGGAAAGGAGCACGTCATCGACATCTCCCGCGGTGTTCGCCTATACGTTGGCCTGGAGGCCATCGGTGGCGCCGATGCCAAGGGCTTCCGCACCGTGATGACTACCCTGAACGGGCAGTTGCGACCAATCCTGGTTCGTGACGCCAAGATCCAGGTTTCCACCCCGCAAGCCGAGAAGGCAGACTCCGGCAACACCTCGCACGTTTCTGCACCGTTCGCCGGTGTTGTGACCATTCAGGTTGTTGAAGGCACCCCGGTGGAGGTTGGTCAGCCGGTAGCAACCATCGAGGCGATGAAGATGGAGGCAACCATCACCGCCAGCAAGGCCGGCGTGGTCAAGCGCCTCGCCATTGGCAAGGCTCAGGCGGTAGACGCCGGGGACCTCATCCTCGTCATCGAATAGTTATACAAAATCGAGCGAATGCCGAGGGATTGCTTAATCCCTCGGCATTCGTTTTGAACGCCATCGGTAGAATGAACGGGTGGTAAACCTGCCCAGGGGGACGGGGCTAAACCAGGAGGAACATAGTGGCGTTTGGTCGCAAGAAACCAGAGAACCAGCCGGCGGATCTATTCGCCGGAACAGTTGCACCGGTCGAGCCTAAGAGCCACAACCTCGCAGAGGTAGCAGTGGACGCGGGCATCATCGATGTCAATCCTTCTACCGCCAGCATCCCAATCGCAACCGAGGCTCTGGTGCCTAACCTCGACCCACTACCGGCACCAGTTGCGGCAGTCGCCACGCAGGAAGTAGTTCGAAGCAACTACAGCCGTCGTGACTCGCTTCGCGGCCAGGCTTTCGATGCCCCAGAACCCGCCGCCATGCTCACCGCAGAGCGCCTGATCGACACCTCCAAGCGCTTCCGTCCGGCTCCGGAGTCGGGTTTCCGCAGATTCGTCTACTACGTGACTCTCAAGACCGTGAACATGGGTGACAGCCTCGCGGTTCGCGAGCGTAAGGCAATCGACGCACGTATCGCAGCCAACCTCGAGGGAGGCACCAAGTTTGTTCCAGTGCTAACCCGAAAGGGTGGAGTGGGTAAGACCACCGTCACCACCCTCCTTGGCATGGCACTCTCGCTCAACCGCGAAGACCGCGTGGTGGCGATTGACGCCAACCCAGACCGCGGAACCCTGGCCGAGCGTGTTTCCAAGAACACCCGTTTCACCGTTCGCGACGTTGTAAACCGCGCCGCCTCCATCGATGGCTTCACCGACTTCTCCACTATGGTTTCGCGCGACGTTACCCGCCTGGATGTGCTCGCCAGCGACAACGATCCAATGCTTTCCGAGGCTTTCAACGAGGGTGACTACAACGTGGTTGCCGACCTCGCCGCTCGCTACTACAGCATCGTGCTAACCGACTGCGGTACCGGCATCGTTCACTCGGTAATGCGCCCAACCCTGCAGCGTGCCAACGGTCTCGTAATCGTTTCAGGTGGTTCGGTAGACGAGGCGCGTCTGGCATCGGAGACCCTGACTTGGCTCGAGGCCAACGACTACGGAGACCTGGTTCGCAACGCGGTGGTTGCCTTGAACACCGCAACTCAGGCTACCCAGCTGGTGAAGTTGGACGAGATCGAGGCTCACTTTGCTTCGCGCGTGCGCGCAGTAGTGCGAATCCCTTACGACCCTGCGCTTGCTGCCGGTTCGGTTGTGAAGTTCTCAGAGCTCAAGAAGGCAACCCAGGAGGCCGCTCGCGAGCTGGCGGCCCTGGTGGTTGACAGTCTGCACCTGCCAGCAAAGTAAGGTTTGGCACCGCTTCAATGGCAGTACGTGAGATTCGCCTGTTTGGCGACCCAGTCCTAAAGAGTGTTTGCGAACCCGTAAAGGTCTTCGATGACCGCCTGGCTCAGCTGGCGCAGGACCTTCTCGACACCACCACCCAGATTTCCGGTCGGGCCGGCGTTGCCGCCAACCAGATTGGTGTTGGTTTGCGCGGTTTTTCCTGGAACGTTGATGGTCGCAGCGGCGTGATTTTCAACCCCGTTGTGGTTGAAGTGCGAGGCGCAAAGCAGTTGGTTCAAGAGGGGTGCCTGAGCGTACCCGGGCTCTGGCACGTTACGCCGCGTCACGAGTACGCGAGAGTAACCGGTGTAGATGCTGAGGGAAAGCCAATCACCCTTGAGGGCACCGGGCTAATGGCGCAAGCGCTGCAGCACGAGTGCGACCACCTAGATGGCTTGCTATACCTGGATCGCCTAGAACCAGAGGAGCGAAAGCTGGCCATGCGCAACCTGCGCGATCAGCCCTGGTTTATGAAATAGCTGGCGTCGGTCAGCGCCCAACAAGGGGCCTGGGTCTACTGATAAAGCTCGGCTATTTGAGCAGCAAAGTCTTCCGTTACCGACTTTCGTTTCACCTTTAGGCTCGGCGTTACGTGGCCCGATTCCTGGGTCAGCTCGGTATCGAGAATTACAAACTTCTTGATGGCCTCGGCCTTGCTTACGGTCTTGTTGACTCGGTCAACGGCTGCCTGCACCTCGGCAATAACAACCGGGTGAGTGGCGGCCTCGGCTATGGTGATCTGCTTGCTGAGACCGTGTGTTCCGGCCCAGATCGGAAGCATCTCGCTGTCCAACGAAATCAAGCAGGCAACAAACGGCTTGTTGTCGCCAACCACCACGGCCTGGCCAATCAGCGGATCGGCACGGAGCGGGTCCTCCATCGGTGCTGGCGCAACGTTTTTGCCGCCGGCGGTGATGATGAGTTCCTTCTTGCGGCCGGTGATGGTTAAGAATCCATCTGCATCCAAGGCACCGATGTCGCCGGTGTGGAACCAACCGTCAACGATTGCCTCCGCCGTTGCTGCGGGGTTGTTGTGGTAGGCCTTCAGCACGTTAGAGCCGCGGAGCAGAATCTCCCCGTCGTCTGCAATCTTGATGCCACAACCTGGCAGAAGGCGGCCAACTTTTCCGATACGAATGCTGCTCGGGCGGGCAACCATGGCAGGCGCAGTGGTCTCGGTTAGGCCGTAGCCCTCCAGAACAATCAGTCCAATGGCGCGGAAGAAGTGACCGAGACGAACTCCCAGCGGCGCGCCACCGGAAACTGCGTAGCGGACAGCTCCACCCATGTTGGCGCGGATCTTGCTGAAGATTAGGCGGTCGAACAACCAGAACTTGAGGCGCAGCGAAAGCGAAGGCCCGCGTGGGGTGTCGAGCGCCTTGGAGTAATCCACCGCAACCGCGGCAGCCTTGCGGAACAGTTCACCCTTGCCGCCGGCCTCGGCCTTCTGTTCGGCCATGTTGTAGACCTTCTCGAACACTCGGGGAACTGCCAGCAGGAAGTTTGGCTTGAAAGTCTGCATGGCCGATGCCAAGTTGCGAATATCTGGCTGGTGGCCAACCTTTACGCCGGCGTGTGCGGCCAAAACCTCAACAAAGCGAGCAAAGACATGGGCTAGAGGCAGGAAAAGCAGTGTGGTCTGGCCGTCGGCAATAACCTCCGGCAGCTCCAGCTTGGCGTTCTTAGACAGGTCAACAAAGCCCCGATGCGCCAACTCGCATCCCTTTGGCTGTCCGGTGGTGCCCGAGGTGTAGATGATGGTGGCGACGTCGTCTAGATTCGCCTTCGTGCGGTGGGTTTCGAGAGTTGCATCATCGATGCGTTCGCCGAGTGAGCGCAGGCGGTCCAGCGAACCATCGAACTGGCACCAAACTTCGCGCAGGTAGGCACTCTGGGAACGCACCTCATTGAGCTTGTCCAACATCTCTTGGCTCTCGAGGTAGATTCCTACGACCTCAGAGTCGCTCAGGATCCAGGCCATCTGACTGGCAGACGAGGTCTCGTAGATTGGTACTGAAACCGCGCCGGCAAACCAGAGCGCAAAGTCAACCAGGGTCCACTCGAAGGAGGTGTGACCCATGATGGCCACACGCTGGCCGGGCAGGACGCCGGCTGCGATGAAACCCTTGGCCAGCTCTCGCACCTGGGAAAGGAAGTCGGCAGCCGAAAGGTCCACCCACTCACTTCCATCGGTGGATTGGAGCGCGTAAAGCGCCAGGTTCGGGGTCTTGGCGGCCCGCTCGATGAGCAAGTCCGTGATGTTGGAGTCGGCGTTCGATTCAATCAACGACGGAAGGTCGTAAGCCTGCATATCCGTTCACCCCTAACTGCTAAGTATTAGCCACTACTCTAGGGGTTCAGCGGCGCCCTAGGCGTGAGGGTTCACTAGACTTTTTATGCGTCTCAAACAACAAAGTAAGGGTCATTCATGTATGCAATTGGCATTGATATCGGAGGCACCAAGATTGCCGGTGCCCTGGTTGACCCAGAAGGTAACTTGGTTCGTGAGCTAAGAGTTCCAACTCCAGCCACCGACCGCGAGGCCATCGTTGACGCAGTGGCCAACCTCATCAACGTTCTCTCCGAGGGTGAGCAGGTGGTTGGCGCCGGTGTTGCCGCCGCTGGATACATTGATGCCGATCAGGCCAACATCGTTTATGCCCCAAACCTGTCCTGGCGAAACGAGCCATTCAAGGCTCTGGTTGAGGCGAAGGTGCGCGTTCCAGTTCTGCTTGAGAACGACGCGAACGCAGCCGGCTGGGCGGAGTACCGTTACGGCGCAGGCAAGGGCACCAAACACATGGTCATGCTCACCATCGGAACGGGCGTTGGTGGAGCCGTTGTCGTGGACTCGCGCCTGCTGCGCGGCGGCTTTGGAGTTGCCGGAGAGCTTGGTCACGTCCGAGTGGTTCCTGAGGGTCGCCTGTGCGGCTGTGGCCAGTACGGATGTATCGAACAGTACGCTTCCGGCACTGCCCTGCTTCGCTCGGCCAAGGAGCTGGCGGCCAGCGGTAAGCCAGAAGGCGCCCGACTAGCCGAGATTCAGCACGAGACCGGTGAGCTTACCGGCATCCAGGTGGCACAGGCAATCCTGGAGAAAGACCCGGGTGCGGTTGCGCTCGTGACCGAGGTTGGTTCCTGGCTTGGCCAGACCATCGCCACCCTGCAGGCCGTCTTGGACCCTCAGGTGGTGGTCATCGGTGGCGGTGTTTCATCGGTGGGCGACGTTCTGCTAAACCCAATCCGCGAGGCCTTCCTGAGTCACCTTCCGGCACGTGGGTTCCACCCAGAGCTAGAAATCAAGGCAGCAGAGTTCCTAAATGATGCCGGATTGGTTGGCGCAGCCGACCTAGCGCGAATGGCGTTCGGTAAACTTTAAGCCTGTGATCTCGCGGGCGGCAGAAAGGCGAAGGGGATGACCTATTTCTTCCTGAAGACCTTTGTGCTTGGTCCGTTGCTTCGCGTGCTGTTCCGTCCCTGGATTCGCGGAGTAGAAAACGTTCCAACCTCGGGTGCTGCCATCCTGGCAAGCAACCACCTGTCCTTCTCCGACTCCATCTTTTTGCCACTGATGCTTCGTCGCCCGGTCACCTTTCTGGCCAAGAGCGAGTACTTCACCGGCAAGGGGCTCAAGGGCGCCTTCAGTCGTTGGTTCTTCACCGCCACCGGTCAGCTTCCAATCGACCGTGCCGGCGGAAAGGCATCGGAGGCGTCTCTCAACACCGGCCTTGAGGTTCTGGCTGGCGGCAACCTGCTTGGTATTTACCCTGAGGGAACTCGTTCTCCGGATGGCAAGCTTTACCGCGGCCGCACCGGCATTGCCCGCATGGTGCTAGAGGCCAAGGTGCCGGTTCTACCGGTTGCCATGATTGACACCGAAAAGGTGCAGCCAATCGGCCAGAAGCTGCCAAAGATTCGTCGGGTCGGCATTGCCATCGGCGCCCCGCTTGATTTCAGTCGATTTGAGGGCATGGAGGGCGACCGCATCGTTCTTCGCGCGGTCACCGACGAAATCATGTATGAACTTCAGAAGCTGAGCGGCCAGGTCTATGACGACGTTTATGCCACCAGCGTGAAGAGCCGGATGGCTCGCGCCGCTCGTCAGTAGCGCAAACATCCAACCCCAAACAAACCGCCATTCAAAAGGAAACCAAATTGGCAAGTGCGAATGAACCTTACGTTGTAGCAGATCCGCAGGTGATTGCAGGTCTGGACAACTATGCGAACCTTCCAGCAGCGCAGCAGCCAACCTGGTATTCCACCGATGCCCTGGCAGCATCCCGCGAGACTCTGTCTAAGCTGCCTCCGCTGGTTTTTGCCGGTGAGGTAGACCGTCTACGTTCGCGCTTGGCCGATGCCGCCGCCGGTAATGCCTTCCTGCTTCAGGGCGGCGACTGTGCCGAGACTTTCGCAGATGCCACCGCCGACCGCATCCGCAACCGCGTCAAGACCCTGCTGCAGATGGCTGTTGTGCTCATGTACGGTTCGTCCCTTCCGGTTGTGAAGATGGGCCGCATGGCAGGTCAGTTTGCCAAGCCGCGCTCCAACGACAACGAGACCCGCGGAGACATCACCCTGCCGGCCTACCGCGGCGACGCCGTGAACGGCTACGACTTCACCCCGGAGAGCCGTCGCAACGACCCGGCTCGACTGGTTCAGGCGTACCACACCTCCGCCAGCACCCTAAACCTGATCCGCGCGTTCACCACCGGTGGTTTCGCGGACCTGCGCTCGGTGCACGAGTGGAACAAGGGCTTCACCGACAACCCGGCAAACGCTCGCTACGAGTCTCTTGCTAAGGAAATCGACCGCGCCATTCAGTTCATGGCAGCGGCAGGCGCTGACTTCGAGGCGCTGCGCTCAACCGAGTTCTACACCAGCCACGAGGGTCTGCTGTTCGACTACGACCGCCCGCTGACCCGCATCGACTCCCGCACTGGCACGCCATACGTGACCAGTGGTCACTTCATCTGGATTGGAGAGCGTACTCGCCAGCTGGATGGTGCCCACGTTGACTTCCTGTCCCGTGTTCGCAACCCAATCGGTGTGAAGCTTGGTCCAAGCACCAGTCCGGACGACCTTCGCGCACTCATCGAGAAGCTTGACCCAAACCGCGAGCCAGGTCGCTTGACATTCATCACCCGCATGGGCGCCACCAAGATCCGCGAGGCCATGCCAAAGCTGGTTGAGACCGTGAAGAGCACCGACTGCAACCCGCTCTGGATCACCGACCCAATGCACGGAAACGGCATCACCACCAAGAACGGCTACAAGAGCCGTCGCTTCGATGACGTTATGGACGAAGTTCGTGGCTTCTTTGAGGTGCACGAGGCCGCTGGCACCTTCCCTGGAGGTATTCACATCGAGCTAACTGGTGACGACGTCGCCGAGTGTCTTGGTGGCTCGGAGATGATTGACGAGGCCGCACTAGAGTCTCGCTACGAGTCGCTCTGCGACCCACGCCTGAACCACATGCAGTCGCTGGAGCTGTCGTTCCTGGTGGCTGAGCTTCTGGCTAGCCGCAACAAGAAGTAACCGCTGCTGCTCAACCGATAAGCTTCGAAGGCCTCCGAGAAATCGGAGGCCTTCGAAATTCTGGCGTGGCTACTTGCTGGTGATGATCACCTGGGTGCCGCGCTTGACCACTGTTCCGGGGGTTATGCTCGCCGACTTCACCTTGACTATTCCCCAGTTCGCCTGCAGCTGGTTGGTGTTGATCACCACGTCGAAACCTAAAGTCTCCAACAGCAGCTTGGTCGCTGCGATGGTCTCGTTCTTTACTGGTGGCATGACCACGGTGGTTGGCCCCTTGGAAACAATCAGCGTGACAGAGCCGTTTACCGGTAATGGATCCTGGCCCGGGTTCACTTGAATGACCTGGCCGGTGGCAACCGCATCGGAGTAGTCAAGGGCAACCTGGGATACCGTGACCCCTGCGGCCTTGAGAGCGTTAGTGGCGTCCGCCTGCGCCTGACCAACCACCGAAGGCAACGGACCGGCCGAAACCTTAAGCGCGACCCTGCTGCCCACTGCAATCTTGCTGCCGTCGCTGCCAAGGTAATCAAAGATGGTTCCCTTGGCTGCGTTCGCATAGAACTGCGTGGCGGAGCCAGGGCTGAAGCGGGCGGAGGTCAGTTTGCTGGCCGCCTCGGCCGGGGTTAGGCCTTTCAAGCTTGGCACCGATGCCAGTTCCGCGCCCTTGCTGACGTAAACGGTGATGGCACCACCGCGCCAAAATAGGCTGCCCGCTGCTGGCTCGGTGTGCGTTACGAGTCCGTCGCTCACCGTGCTGGAGTACTCGCCAACCACCTTGAGGTTGTTCGAGTATGGTTCGAGAAAGGCCTTTGCGCTGGCCAAAGACGTGCTGGTCAGGTTGGGGAGTGCGGTCATGCCGCCGGGGCCGGCGCTGAACCACCATCCGGCACCTGAGCTGGCCAGAGTGGTGAGCGCAATGGCCAGTGCAATCCACTTGCCGCGCTTGCGGCGACGCAGTGAAAGTTCCTCGAGCGGGCAGAGCGCCTCCTCGACGACAGAGCCGTCCAGAACAGTGGTGGAGTTGCCGCCAAAACCGGGTGCACCGGCACCCAAAACCTGAGTTGCCGCGGTGTTGGCCAAGTCTGGGGGGTAGCTGTCGCCAATTACCGTGGTGCCGTTTTCATCTAGCAGCGGACTGTCGATTCGCACTGTGGCATTGACAGGGATAACCCTGGTGGCCGCCAGCTGTGCAAACTGGGGAAGGTCAAGCCGGGCCGTGGCGCCGTTGCCAGCCTTGAGTTCGGCCTTGACCCGCTGCACCACCTCCGATAGCACCTGCGCGTTGGCTGGGCGGTGTTGGGGAGCCATCGCGGTGGCCCAGAGCACCAGTTCATCCAATAGCGGGGGAATGCCGGCATCGATGCTGCTAGGTGCGGCCACTCCAACCGTGGTGTGCTGGTGAGCGATGTGCGCCACATCGTCACCCGCAAAAGGTTGGCGGGCGGTCAGAAACTCGAACAGCATGATCCCAGCCGAGTAGACATCGGAGCGGGCGTCGGCTTGGCCGCGGGTTAGGAGCTCTGGGGCAATGTAGGCGATGGTGCCTAGCAGCGAGCCGGTAGAGGTGTTGGAGTTTACGTCGCGAGCCAGCCCGAAGTCGCCCAGCTTGATGCGGCCGTCATCGGCTAGGAAAACGTTCTCGGGCTTGAGATCGCGATGCAGAATCCCAGCACGGTGGGCCGCTGCTAGTCCCTGCAATACTGCATCGAGGAGGTCGAGGGCGCGCATCGGTGTGAGCTTGCCAAATTTGTCTAAGGCGTCACGCAAGGTCATACCCGGCACATATTCCATCACCATAAAGGTCTGGCCGTTTGCCGTGCCCTGATCGAAGACGTTCACCAGGTTTGGGTGATTTAGGCGAGCCGCCATTTTGGCTTCGCGGATGAACTTCTCGGTGAATCGTGGGTCTGCGGCCAGATGTGGGTAGATGACCTTTACTGCGACCTGACGCTCAAGACGCTCATCGGTGGCCAGGTAGACGTCTGCCATTCCACCGCGTGCCAGCAGCCGGTCTATGCGGTATCTGTCCGCAAGGAGCTGGTTCTGGAGCGACAAGGAAGGCCTTTCTGCGCACCGGCTAGCCGGGGCCGGACCGATGTTTCTCTACCAAGAGTAGTTTTTCAACCCGCAGTTTTGGTCTAGGCGGGGCAGTAACAACCTAGTAAAGGATTGTGAATCCACTGTTCCGTGTGGCTGGAGTGTGGCAGTCTATAAGCGTGAAGGAAGTTTTTGCCGGTGTGAACTGGCTCACAATCCCAGATGTTGCCCAACTGCTCGACCTGCCGCTAGGCAAGGTCCATCGTCTCATCGAAGACCATCACCTGATTGAGACCCGCATTGATGGGGTTCGCAAGGTGCCGGCCGACGCCATCAAGGATGGCGAGCCACTACCAACCCTCCGTGGAACTATTCAGGTTCTCACCGATGCCGGATACGACATGGACGAGGCTCTGGAGTGGCTGTACACGGTGGAAGATTCGCTGGGAACCACCCCGATGGCGGCGCTGGTCGCCGGTAAGCGCGCGGAGATTCGCCGCATCGCGCAGACTCTGTTCTAGGTCAGACTTTCTTCTAGACCAGACCCTGCTCTAGCCAAACTACTTTTGGCGGTTGATGACCATCTCGGCCAGCTCGCGCAACTTTGCCTTGGCATCTGCGCCAATCTCTAGGGTCTCTAGGGCCTCAAGTGACTGCGACGCCAGATCCTCAATCATCCGTTCGGTCTTGTTCAAAGCGCCTGAACCGATGATGGTCTGCTGTAGCGACTTGATCTGATCCTCATCCAAACTGCGGGAACTTATCATCTCGTCGAATACTCGAGCCACCGAGGTGCTCAGCCCCTCACGGGTTAGCCCAACCAGCACGGTTCGCTTGCCCTCGCGAAGGTCATCACCCACCGGCTTGCCGGTGATTGCGGGGTCTCCAAAGACTCCTAGCACGTCATCGCGTAGCTGGAAGGCCAGACCGAGCGGGATGGCGAAGGTAGAGAAGGCGTGCAGTAACTCCTCATCAGCACCGGCAAACGCGGCGCCAATCAGCATCGGAGCTTCGAGCGAGTACTTGGCGGTCTTGTAGAGCATGACCCGGTTGGCACGCCAGACGCCCTCGCTGATGGGGCGGGTTAGGGCAGCGTTTTCCTCCAGCACGTCTAGGTACTGACCGGCCATTACTTCTGTGCGCATCACCGCGAACTGGTCGCGGCAGGCAATCTCAATCTCGCGGCTGGGAGAGCCCGCCGAGAGCGATCGGCCAAAAATCTCAGAGCTCCAGGAAAGCAGTAGGTCTCCGGTTAGCACCCCCGCACCGATGCCGAAACGCTCCGCAGAGCCAAGGTAACCCTGACTTTCGTGGAGCTGGGCAAACTTGCGGTGCACGGCTGGCTCGCCACGTCGGGTGTCTGACTGGTCGAGAATGTCGTCGTGAACAAGAGCCGCTGCGTGGAACATCTCGAGCGCGCTTGTGATGCCAACCATCGCCTCGGAGGAGGCGACTAGTTGTTCTGGAGTTTGGCGGGGCTGAACCGCCGATAGAGTGCCAGTCCAGGCGTGGTAGCAGAAAAGTGCACGGAAGCGCTTGCCTCCGCGAAGCAGTGACTTGCTGTAGTCAACGATTGGTGACAGGTCGGGGGAGATCGCGTGAAAATCGGTGCGCTGCTGCTCGCAGAAATCATCGAGCGATTCCTGGATCAGGGCAAGGAGATTGGCCGTTTCGCTCATGACCACTACCTTATCGTTTGCCCCTTGTTGGGCCGGGTCTGCTCGCCTAAAATCGAGGTAAGCAGGAGGCGGCAATGGGTCTTTCAGAACACGAACAGAGAGTGCTCGACGAGCTCGAGCGCGGGCTCTATGCCGAAGACGAACTGCTGGCCCGTCGCATTCAGAAGGCGGCTAATCAGACCCCTGATCGACTCAAGCAGCGCAGTGCAGCCCGCAGGATTGCCGGAGCGCTGGTGGCGCTCGCCGGCCTCGGTGTGATTTTGGTCGGCGCGATTACCCACTACGCCTGGATGGGGGCCGGTGGCTTTGTGGTAACTCTGCTTGGCCTGCTGCTTGCCACCACGTCTGGCAAGGCCGTGGTTGATGTTCCCCAGGAACCGGTCCCGGTGTCGTCGGGTGCCAGTCACGGTTCCGGTTCAACCGTTAGCGGTAATAGCAGTCTGCCAGCCAAAAAGAGCTGGTTCTCGAGCCTGAACGACTTCTTCGAGGACCGCTGGGATCGGCGCAACGGCCTCTAGCGATTAGCAGGATTACTGCCTCCACTTTCCACCACTAAAACCGCTCGGTATTCCACCGAGCGGTTATTTTTTGCCCAAAATCGCTGCCTGTCATGTCATTTTCAGGGAAAAACATTGGTTTTGAGTGATTTTCCCTCCACCTTGAAATTTCCGCGACACGACGGGAAATTCGTTATAAAAAAGTGGCGAAATTCGCTTCCAAATTCTTGTTTGTGGTGCGTTTTGGAGTAAAGTGGAGGCATAAGAACCCGAGGTGGAGTTCAGGGAAGGAGGGGTTCTGATGTTGCTTGGCACTCACAACCCACGCCTGGACGAAAAGGGTCGTTTGATTCTTCCCGCCAAGTTCCGCGATGAGTTCTCCACCGGTTTGGTTATCACCCGCGGTCAGGATCGCTGCCTCTACGTATTCAGCGCCCGGGAGTTCGAGCAGCTCACCGACAAGATTTCCCAGGCGCCAATTTCCAGCAAGGCAGCCCGCGACTTCCTCCGCAGCCTGCTCTCCGGTGCCACCGATGAGGTTTCCGACAAGCAGGGCCGAGTCACCATTCCGGTAATGCTTCGCGAATATGCCGGCCTCGATCGCGACCTAGCCGTGATCGGCATGGGTAACCGCGCCGAGATCTGGGATCTCAAGGTTTGGAACGACACTCAGGCTGCCCGCGATGCCGCCTTCTCGGAGATTGCCGAGGAGGTGATTCCGGGCCTCTTCTAGGGTCCGGTGTGGTTTCATCCGATTTAGTCAGGCACTCTTCCCCGATGCCTGAAAGAAGCGGATGAGAATCAGGCCAGATCCTCGGATTCCGGTAGTTATGAGCAGTAAGCCAATCGACCAGATTCACGCTCCAGTTCTGCTACAGCGCTGCCTCGAGGTGCTGGCGCCGGCTCTCGAGGGCAAGCCCGCAGTGCTGGTTGACGGAACCCTGGGGCTCGGTGGTCACAGCGAGGCCTTCCTGGAGCGCTTCCCGCAGCTCACCCTCATAGGTATCGACCGCGATACCAACGCGCTCAAGCTGGCTGGCGAGCGTCTGGCTCGTTTCAGCGACCGCATCCACCTGGTGCACGCCGTTTACAACGAGGTCGCCGATGTTGTTGACGAACTCGGCTTCAAGCGAGTGGATGCAATCCTGCTTGACCTCGGCGTTTCGTCGATGCAGCTGGATGAGGCAGACCGGGGCTTTGCCTACAGCTACGACGCTCCGCTGGACATGCGCATGGACACCACTCGCGGCATTACCGCAGCCGAGGTCGTCAACGAATATGCCGAGGCTGACCTAGCGCGCATCTTCAAGGAATTCGGCGAAGAGCGCTACGCCAAGCCGGTTGCCAAGGCAATCGTTGCGGCTCGCGCAACCGCTCCATTCACCAGCAGCGCAGCCCTAACCGCGCTCATCGCCAAGGTGATCCCATTCATTCCAGGTAAGTCCACCGGGCACCCAGCCAAGCGAGTTTTCCAGGCTCTACGCATCGAGGTAAATGGCGAACTCGAGGTTCTGTCCGAGACCATGCCGGCGGCAATCTCAGCGCTCAAGGTTGGCGGACGCATCCTCGTCCTGGCCTACCAATCGCTTGAAGACCGCATCGTCAAGCAGGCCTTCGCCAAGGGGGCAACCAGCAGTGCTCCGCTTGACCTGCCCATTGAACTTCCCGAGCACGCTCCCTACCTTCGCCTCGTGGTGAAGGGCGCGGAGCTGGCATCGGAGCAAGAAATCCAAGAGAACCCACGCGCGGCTTCGGTTCGCCTCCGCGCAGTTGAAAAGATTCGGAACGCAGCATGAGCGCAGCACTCAACCTGAAGCCAATGGCACGCCCAAGCCTCACCGTTGTGCAGGGCCAGCGCCCGAGCATCCTGCCTCGCGTTCAGGGCCGCCTCGGCTTCGCACTTATGGTGGTGGTTGGCTGCCTCAGCATCGCGCTCCTCAACCTTGGTCTCAATCTGGCCACCAGCACCGGTGTTTACCAAGTAGCCGGCCTCAAGGCTGAGAAGGCTCGCCTCGACCTCAACACTCAGATTTTGGCTCAGCAGGTTGACTCGCTTTCCAGCAACCAGAACCTTGCCAGCGCCGCACAGGCAATGGGCATGGTCTCCAACGCCAACCCAGTCTTCCTCGATGTCAACAGCCACAAGGTGGTTGGTGACGCAACGGCAGCCAGTGGCAACCTGGACCGCCGCGTTTCAGGCAACCTGATTGCCAACGCCCAGTGGACCACCCGCTCCAACCCAGGCCAGATCCGCAACGCTCTGGCCCGTGAACAAGCCAAGGCAACCGCATCGGTTGCAACAAATGTCGCCACCGCAACCGCTAGTACCACGTCGAAAACCAAGCCTGTTGCAACTAGCAGCAGTTCGAACGCTGAAGCCGGGTATGTCGGTGGCGCAAAATCGTCCGCCCCTCAAGTAGGTTTGGCAAATAGCGGAATCCCAACCGCACCAACGCACTAGCAGCTGAAGCCCTCTGGGCTGTAGTACCGATATAGCCTTTCGGGCACCAGTTCCGATGTCAGCCTTCAGGGCAGAGGGGAGCCAAGATGGCAAAGCGACAGCCTAGCGTTGAAGCATCGCGCCTTCGTGCCGCCCGCATCGGTGTGCTTTTCATTTTGGCCGCGTTTATCTTTGCTCTGGTTCGCATTCAGATTGTTGATGCACCAAAAATTAACCAGCAGTCCATGGACCGCCGCAGCAACACCGTGACCATTCCGGCAATGCGCGGTGACATCGTTGACGCCAACGGCAAGATTTTGGCAACCACCGTGATGTCCTACGACATCAACGTTGACCCGCTCCTGGTGGCCCCATACACCGCGACCGTTGACGGCAAGCAGGTTACCTACACGGTTCAGGATGCAACCAACCAGTTGGCCTACATCCTCAAGCTCGACCCAACCGTAGTTGCGGCCAAGCTCAAGGGGACCTCGCACTACTCTCAGGTTGCCAAGCAGGTTGATGGCGCAACCTACCTGCGTATCAAGCGTCTAGATATTCCTTGGGTCTACCCGCAGGCCGTACCACACCGCATCTATCCCAACGGGGCTCTGGCCGGAAACCTGCTTGGCTTCGTCGGCACGGAAGGCAACGCCCTGGAGGGCTTGGAGCTCTCCGAGAACAAGTGCCTAGCCGGGGTTGACGGCCAAGAGACCTACCAGCGTGGTGTTGACGGCATTCGCATTCCGGGAACCGCGGCAGTGGCCGTGGCCCCAAAGAATGGCGGCACGCTAAAGCTGACCATCGACAGTGACCTGCAGTACTACGCCCAGCAGGTCATGGCCAAGTACGTTCGCAACGAGCGCGCTGACTGGGGTAGTGCCATTGTGGTTGAGGCCAAGACCGGCAAGGTTTTGGCGGCAGCTGAGGTGCCGTCTGTTGACCCTAACGCTTATTGGGCCACCAGCGCCGATGCCCGTTCGGCACGAATCTTCCGCACCACGTTTGAGCCTGGTTCCACTATCAAGACCGTGACCGCGGCAACCGCCATCGACCAGGGCGTTGCAACGCCAACTACCCACGTCCTGGCTCCGCAGACCACTTTCGTGCTGAATCACTTCCGAATCAGCGACTCTCACATGCACCCAACTGAGAAGCTGACACTGCAGGGAATTCTGATTGAATCCTCCAACACTGGAATCATCCAGATTGGAATCAAGGTTCCATACGAGACCCGCGCTGCATACTGGGCCAAGTTCGGTCTCGGGGCTCGCACCGCGGTGAACTATCCGGGTGAGGGCTCGGGCATCGTTCACAACACCGCCCCGGACGGCGTCTCGGTCTACACCTCCATGTTTGGTCAGGCCATGACCGTTACCCCAATCCAGACCGCTTACATCTACCAGACCTTTGCCAACAACGGCGTTCGTCTCTCGCCGCAGCTGATGACCACTTGCACCGCGGCCGACGGCACAGTTACTCAGGTTCAGAAGGCGCAGACCGCTACACGCGTGCTAAAGCCTTCAACTGCGCGTCAGATTGTCAACATGCTCGAGGGTGACGTGGTTCAGAAGGGTGGAGTTGGTTCCACCGCTGCCATACCGGGCTATCGCCTAGGCGGCAAGTCGGGTACCGCCCAGATCGCCGACGGTCGCGGTGGCTATGGTGCACTTCACGCCATCTCATTCATTGGCATGGCTCCGGCCGAGGATCCGCAGTATGTTTTGGCTGTAACCATCTACAAGCCAAGAACCGTTAGCAACTCAATCGGTGCAACACCTCCGTTTAAGGCCATTATGGAACAGATACTTCGCATGTATCGAGTACCGCCAAGCACCACTAAGTCGCCCGTCATACCTGCCCACTGGTGATAAAGATGAAAGAATCCATTCCGCCAATCCTGCGCCCAGAGCGCGTGGAGCCGGTTGCCCTATCCGCGGTAGCAGCCCGTTTCCAGCTGGGTGGCGCCGCCAAGGTTGACCCTTTGCTCACCGGCATCAGCATGAACACCAATGATCTGCGTGCCGGTGACCTATTTGTGGCAATGCCCGGCCTGAAAACTCACGGCGCAAGGTTTGCCGCCAACGCGGTGGCAGCGGGTGCGGCTGCAATCATCACCGATGCCGCTGGTGCTGCCGAAATTGCATCGGAGTTTGGTGACCTACAGGTTCCGATTTTGCTGCTGGAAAACCCACGCACACAGCTGGGGGAATTGGCAGCCTTTGTCTACGGAAACGTTCCGGGAAACCTACCGGTGATGTACGGAACCACCGGCACCAACGGCAAGACCTCCACCAGCTATCTGCTGGAGGCCCTGCTGCGCCAGTGCGGAGAGATCACCGGCCTTACCAGCACTGCCGAGCGCCACATTGCCGGAGAAGTAATCGTGAGTCGCCTAACCACTCCCGAGTCCACCGAGATGCAGGCGCTGATTGCCCGCATGCGCGAGCGCGGTGTGACCAGCGTGGCAATTGAGGTCTCCGCTCAGGCCCTCTCTCAGTTGCGCGTGGACGGCATTCACTTTGACGTGGTTGGTTTCACCAACCTCAGCCACGACCACTTTGATGACTACCCAGACTTTGCCACCTACCTAAAGGCCAAGGCTCACCTGTTCACTCCGGAGCGTGCTCGCCTGGGCGTGGTTAGCCTGGACAGCAGTTTTGGAGCTGACTTCGTTGCGGCTAGCCAAATTCCAGTTACCACCATCTCGAGCAACCCAGCCGTGGTAGCCGACTGGATGGTTGAGGTGACCGAGCAGTTGCCAACTCGCACCAGCTTCCGACTCACCGGCCCGAGCGGAGTGGACCTCACCAGCAGCGTTCCGCTCATCGGCGCCCACATGGCCGCAAACGGCGGGCTCGCAATCGCAATGGCAATCCAGGCTGGCATCGACTGGCGTCTGATTGCGGAGCGCGTGCGAGACGGCATCGGTGCTTTTTTGCCAGGCCGAACCGAGCCAGTTTCCGCTCCGGATTCTGAGGGTCCGGCGGTCTACGTAGACTTTGGCCACAGCCCGGATGCCTTCCTGCACACCCTGCGCAGTATTCGTGCGGTCACCAAGGGGCGAGTCATCATGGTGTTTGGCGCCGACGGTGACCGTGACGCCAGCAAGCGCCCAGATATGGCCAGGATCGCTGCTGAGAACGCCGATGTGGTAGTCATCACCGACCACCACCCTAGATTTGAAAACCCGGTGACCATTCGACGAGTCCTGTTTGACAGCGCTCGCGCGGCGGTTCCAGACCGCGAGCTTTACGAGGTAAGCCCGCCTGAGCAGGCCATTCGCAAGGCCATTTCGGTTGCCGGCCCCGGCGACGCCATTCTCTGGGCCGGTCCTGGTCATCAGGACTACCGTGACATTCAGGGTAAGCGAACCGTCTACAGCGCTCGAGAGCAGGCCCGCGCCGCTCTGGCAGAAGCCGGTTGGTCATGATTGAACTGAGCCTGGCTCAGGTTGCCGAATTAGTTGGTGGCCGAGTTCTATCTGGCGCCGAGACCTTGATCACTGCGGGTGTGGAGACCGATAGCCGTTTGGTGGAGGCCGGCTCGCTGTTTGTGGCCAAGCCCGGGGAAGTCACCGACGGTCATAACTTCGTGTCAACGGCCAAAGACGCGGGGGCCGTGGCTGCCATTGTCGAGCGAGAGTTGACAGACGTCGACCTTCCGCAGGTGCTGGTGGGCGACTCGGTGAAGGCGCTGGGTCTGCTGGCAAAGGGCGTTCTGGCAATGGTTCGCGCTGAGACTGGCCTGAAGGTGATTGGTATCACCGGAAGCAACGGCAAGACCACCACCAAGAACATGCTGCGGGCCATCCTTAGCCAGGTCGGCCCAACAGTCGCGCCGATTGAGAGCTACAACAACGAAGTTGGTGCCCCAATCTCGGTTCTCAAGATCGACCGCCAAACCAAGTTCCTGGTTGCCGAACTCGGAGCCGGTGGACCAGGCAGCATCGCCTATCTCACCGATATTGTTCGCCCAGACGTGGCGGTTGAGCTCAAGGTGGGCCTGGCTCACGCTGGTGAATTTGGTGGCATTGAGACCACGGCCAAAATCAAGGCCGAGCTCCTGGTTGGCTCCGATGCCTCGACCGTGGGTGTCCTGAATCTTGATGACGTTAATGTTCGCGAGATGGCCGCCGACTTTACCGGAGCCAAGCTGTGGTTTGGCACCAATTCTGCGGCGGACTACTGGGCTGATAATTACACGTTATCGCTGGCTGGCACCGCCTTCGATCTGCACTGGCCAGACTCCTCTGTGAACCGAGTCACGCTCCAGATTCTGGGGGAGCACCACGTAATGAACGCATTGGCATCCGTAGCGGTTGCCGACAGTCTCGGTGTGGACCGCGGCTTGATCATCGGTGCATTACAGGAACTGCCGCTGGCCGAACGCTGGCGCATGCAGGTGCTAGAGCGACCAGACGGCGTCACCATCATCAACGATGCCTATAACGCCAGCCCAGATTCCTCGCGTGCTGCGTTGCAGACTCTGGCCCAGTTGGGCCGCCTAACCGGCCGTCGAACCGTTGCCGTGATCGGCGAGATGGCGGAGCTCGGGCAGTATTCCAAAGAGGAACACGACAAGCTCGGGCGTCTCGCGGTGCGCCTGAACATCGACCTTCTTGTTGCGGTTGGACCAGGCGCGAAGCTGGTTTACATGGGCGCCAGCTTCGAGGGCAGTTTCGACGGCGAATCTCAGTACTTCGAGAGTGTTTCCGAGGCTTTGGCGGGTCTGCGTGGAATCCTTAGAGGCGGAGATATCGTATTGGTCAAGAGTTCCAAGAGTGCAAACCTGCGCCACCTTGGAGATGACCTGGCGGAGGTTAGCAAATGAGAGCACTACTGGTAGCCGGTGGCTTCGCCCTCATTTTCAACCTTCTGCTAACCCCGGTTTTCATCTACCTTTTCCGCAAGTGGCAGCTGGGTCAGTTCATTCGAGTTGACGGTCCGCAAAGCCACCACGTGAAGCACGGCACCCCAACCATGGGTGGCATTGTGATTATGGTTGGCGCCGTTTTGGGCTACTTCGTGGGCAAGTTTGTCAACGGAGAGCCACCAACCGTCAGCGCACTGCTGGTTATTTTCATGATGGTTGGTTTGGGCCTGGTCGGTTTTCTGGACGACTTCCTTAAGACCCACAAGAAGCGCAGCCTTGGCCTCGGTGGCTGGCAGAAAATTGCCGGTCAGACCGTGATCGCGGCCGTGTTTGCTTTGCTATCGCTGCAGTTCCCCAACGATGAGGGACAGACCCCTGCCACCACTCACCTGAGCATCGTGCGCGACATCTGGCGCACCAACTTCGTCTGGGACAACACCTCGAGCGTGGTCCGCACCATCGGCCTGGTGCTGTTCGTCATCTGGATCATCTTCCTGGTCACCAGCACCTCAAACGGGGTGAATATCGCCGATGGACTTGACGGTCTTGCCACCGGTTCGTCCATCATGGCCATTGGCGCCTTCGCCGTTATCGCCTTCTGGAAGTTCAACCAGGCCTGTGGTGGCCTGCGCGTGGTCAGCCAGACCTCCTGCTACTACTCGCGAGACCCGCTCGACCTGGCGGTAATTGGCGCAGCCATCGTTGGCGCCCTGATTGGCTTCCTCTGGTACAACACATCTCCAGCCCAGATCTTCATGGGCGACACTGGCTCGTTGGGCCTCGGTGGCGCGCTCGCGGCGATGGCAATCCTCACTCGCGCCGAAATCTTGCTGCTGTTCATCGGTGGCTTGTTTGTAATTGTCACCTCATCGGTGATTATCCAGCGCCTCTACTTCAAGGCCACCAAGGGCAAGCGCATTTTCCTGATGAGCCCCCTGCACCACCACTACGAGCTCAAGGGCTGGGCCGAAATCACCATCGTGGTTCGCTTTTGGATCATCCAGGGTCTGTGCGTCATGGCCGGCCTCGGCATTTTCTACCTAGAGTTCCTAAACCGATAGCAAAATGAAGGACCTCAACACCCTCACTTCTTGGAACTCCGACTGGCGCAATCTGCGGGTTGGAGTGATTGGCCTTGGCGTCAGCGGATTCTCGGTTGCAGACACCCTCGCGGAACTGGGAGCCAATCTGCTGGTGGTGGCCGAGAAGGCAGAATCCGACCTGCTGGACATCCTTGACGTTCTTGGCGTGCCACACATCACGGGTGACGCCGCCAAGGAAAATGACGGTGTGCCGCAGGCGCTAATTGAACACCAGCCCCAGGTTCTGGTTACCAGCCCAGGCGTACGCCCCGATGCTGCCGTTATCAAGTGGGCCGAGGCAAACGACGTGGCGGTCTGGGTGGACATCGACCTGGCCTGGCGACTTCGAGACAAGACCCCCAAGGTTGCCGAGTGGATTTGCATCACAGGCACCAACGGCAAGACCACCACAACTCAGTTGGTCACCGAAATGTTGAACGAAGGCGGCTCGCGAGCCATCTCTTGCGGCAACATCGGAACCCCAATTCTCGATGCCATTCGCGACCCGGATGGTTTTGACCACCTGGTGGTTGAACTCTCCAGCTTCCAGTTGCACTACCTGAATGTTTCGGAGGGTGTTGGCGTCTCACCGCAGGCATCGGTGATTTTGAACATTGACTACGATCACCTGGACTGGCACGGGGGATACCAGAACTATGCCAAGACCAAGGGCAAGGTCTATTTCAACACCAAGGTGGCCTGTGTCTTCAATGCCGGAGATAAAGCGACCATAAAACTGGTGGAAGACGCCGATGTGGTTGAGGGCTGCCGTGCCGTGGGCTTTAGCGTTGGAGCACCTGACCGGTCCGATATTGGATTTGTCGAAGACATCCTGGTGGACCGTGCCTTTGTGGAGAGCTTCGACGAGGCGCAACCGATCGCAGACTATCGCGACATCGAAAACATTGGAGTGATTACTCCTCATCTGCGCGCCAACATCGCTGCCGCTGCCGCCCTGGCACGCGCTGCTGGCGTTGACCGTCAGCGCATTCGTCACGCTATTCGTAACTTCCGCATGGATGCACACCGCATCGAGTTGGTTGGCGAGGCAGGTGGAGTGCGCTGGTTCAACGACTCCAAGGCAACTAACCCTCACGCCGCGGCCGCATCGCTGGCATCTTTTGACAAGGTGGTTTGGGTGCTAGGCGGACTGCTCAAGGGCGTTGACGTTGGCCCGCTGGTGAAGCGATTTGCCCACAAGATTCGCGCAGCCATCGTGATTGGTGTGGACCGGGCACCGGTGCTGGCGGCGCTGGCGGAGCACGCCCCGAACGTGCCGGTAATTGAAATCACCGACCCTGAAGGCATCATGACTCAGGTGGTTGCTAGCGCAGCAAAGTTTGCCCAGGATGGCGACGCCGTGTTGTTGGCACCAACCTCGGCCAGTATGGATCAGTTCAAGGACTACGCCGACCGCGGCAACCAGTTTGCCGCTGCGGTTAGGGCGCATCTGGAGGAGAACCAATGAGCCAGAAGCCTCCAGTTCAACCTCGCACCTATCGCAAGTCGGCACCCGCGGCAGCTCCAGCCAAGACGGTTCGTGCTCCACGCGCTTCGGCTCCGAAGGCCGCTCCGACGGCGCGCTCCAAGGTAACCAACCTGGCAGACCGTCGCGCAAAGAGGTCTCCGCGGATTTCTTCGACCCGCGGTGTTACGGCTGGCCTGGTCTCAGTGACACAGCGAACCTTTGCCGGACAGTCGATGCTCTTCATCATGACCGCTGGGGTTACCGCGGCGCTGGTGGTATTCGGTTTGATCATGGTGCTGTCGGCATCGAGCATCGAGTCCATCAAGCAGTTTGGTAACCCGTTTGGTTTCGAGTGGAAACAGGTTTTGTTTGCGGCTCTTGGCGGCATTGCCCTGATGACCACCTCGTTGCTGCCAGTTGACTGGTACCACAAGCACTCCACCAAACTCTTTTACGCGGGTATTGGCCTGCAGGCTCTGGTTTACCTGCCTGGCATTGGTCTCTCGGTGAACGGTAACCGAGAGTGGATCAACCTGGGCCCATTCACCCTTCAGCCTGGTGAGTTCCTAAAGATTTTCATGATTCTTGCCATGGCCGATTACATGTCGCGTCGCGAGGGCTGGCAAGACCACTGGCAGTACGGTCTGGGCTCGCTGCGCTTCTTAGCGTTTGCTGGTTTTGCCATCATCATCGGTAAAGACATGGGAACCGTGATGGTGCTTGGCATCATCGCACTGGTGATGATCTGGCTGGGGGAGACCTACAGCAAACTCATGCGTGGCCCGCTGATTGGTGCGCTCCTGCTAACCATTTTTGGTCTATTCGTTGGTTCCTCAAGCCGCGTTGCCCGCATCGCAGCCTGGCTAAACCCTGGCACCGATGACCAGAGCAACCCATACGTTTGGCAGAGCCAGCACGGCTTCTGGGCGCTTGCCAACAGTCACATCTGGGGTCAGGGACTTGGTATGTCAAGCCTCAAGTGGTCTTGGATCCCCGAGGTGCAGAACGACTACATCTTTGCAATCATCGGTGAGGAACTCGGCATTCTCGGTGCGCTGCTCACCATCCTGCTGTTTATTGCTTTGGGTTGGCTAATCCTGCAGATTGCCGCGCGCGCAGCCGACCGATACTCTCGACTGCTCTGCTATGGCGTTGCCGCTTGGATCGTGCTGCAGGCGAGCATCAACATCGCCGTGGTTCTGGGTCTGCTCCCAGTGCTGGGCGTTCCGCTTCCTCTGATCTCCTACGGAGGTTCCTCGCTGATTGCCGCCATGGGTGGCATCGGTGTGGTGCTCGGAGTTGAGCGCAAGAACCACCTGGAGCTGGACGGTGGCTACCGCACCGGTCCACGGGTCCGACGATGACTCGCTACCTGCTCGCCGGTGGCGGTACTGCCGGCCACGTAAACCCGCTGCTTGCCCTTGCCGACCTGATTCGCGCTACCGAACCCGAAAGTCAGGTTTGGGCGTTGGGAACTGCCGAGGGCCTCGAGAGCCGATTGGTTCCCGAACGCGGGTTCGAGTTACTTATCGTTCCGCGCCTTCCTTTTCCGCGTCGACTCAATCTGGCAGCCCTGAAGTTTCCACTGCGCTACCAAGCATCGGTGAAGCGCGTAATTAGCTACCTGAAACAACACCAGATTGAAGTGGTGGTTGGCTTTGGCGGTTATGCCAGCGCACCCGCCTACACGGCCGCCCGCCGCTTGGGTATTCCAGTGGTTATTCACGAGGCCAATGCCCTGCCGGGAATGGCAAACAAGATGGCAGCCAAGCGCGCGGCTGGGGTTGGCGTTGCCTTCCGAAACACCGCAATTCCTCAGGCTCAGTTTGTTGGCATGCCGCTGCGAAAAGAGATTGAGCAACTGGCCGCCGGAATCACAATGGCGGACCGTTTTGCTGCTCGAGCGCACTTTGGTCTAGATGAATCCACCACCACTCTGTTAGTGACGGGAGGCTCACTCGGTGCCAAGCGCATAAACGAGACCATCGAGGAAGCTCGCCCCTCGCTACGCGCGGCTGGCATTCAGGTACTGCACATTGTTGGTGACCGGAGCGAGCTAGCGGCCGAGTCCACCGATGACTTTGTTCGCATCAAATACTGCGACCGCATGGACCTGGCCATCGCCGCAGCCGACTTTGCGGTCTGCCGCGCTGGTTCTGCAACGGTGAGCGAGTTTGCGGCAATTGGGCTTCCCGCCGTCTATGTGCCTTATCCGGTGGGCAATGGTGAGCAGCGCTTTAACGTTGCGGATCTGGTGGATGCAGGCGGCGGTCTAATGTGCCTTGATGCCGACTTCACTCCAGAATTCGTGGCCAGCGTTCTGATTCCACTGGTTTCGGATTCGCGCGCACGTAGCCTGATTGCAACCGCCGCGAAGGCCGTTGGTGTGGCCGACGGTTCGGCCCGCCTCCTAGCGCTGGTCCAGAGCGTGTTAGCCCGCCGCTGAGCACTATTCGGCATATGCTTTTTGCTAGGCATTGCCAAGTATCGAGGTAGCAAATGATCAAGCCAGACTTTACCCAGCGGGTCCCTGAAGACCTGGGAACCGTGCACTTTGTGGGCATCGGTGGTTCTGGAATGAGTGGTATTGCCGCCATGTTGATTGGCCTGGGCCACAAGGTGACCGGAAGTGATCTGCGCGACACCTCAAACGTTGCCCACCTGCGCTCGCTTGGCGCTGAAATTTTCATTGGCCACGATGCAAAGCACCTAGGGAACCCAGACACAGTGGTGGTAACCAGCGCACTCTGGCCAACCAACCCCGAATACCTGCTGGCCAAAGAGCGCGGCATTCCCGTCATCCACCGCTCACAAGCGCTTGCCTATCTCACCGGCAAGAAGCGCGTAATCGCGGTTGCAGGTGCTCACGGTAAGACCACTTCAACCGGAATGATCATCACCGCTTTGCTCGGGCTGGGGGAGGACCCTTCGTTTGTGAACGGTGGAGTTATCGCGGCCCTGGGCTCGTCTTCTGCAGCCGGCAGCGGAGAGCTATTCGTAATTGAGGCCGATGAGTCTGACGGCTCTTTCCTGCACTACGACACCGCCATGGCGCTGATCACAAATGTTGACCCAGATCACCTGGATCACTACGGCAGCCTCGAGGCATTCGAGGCGGAGTTTGGCAAGTTTGCCCAGGGCGCTCGCGAGTTCGTGGCAATCAGCGCGGACGACCCAGGCGCTGTTCGCGTCACCGGACTTTTGAAGGACAAGCGCACCATCACATTTGGCCGTGCGGAAGGCGCAGACGTTCGCCTAACCCGCATTGATGCCAGCGGTGCGCGGGTGAATTTCGACCTAGAAGTTGGCGGCAAGACCATATCTGCGGAACTCAACGTTCCCGGCGAGCACAACGCCATCAACGCAGCAGGTGCGCTGGCCGTGCTGGTTGGGTTGGGCCACGATGCCGCTGCCGCACTGCAGGCGATTGCCGGATTCGGCGGCACCGAGCGCCGATTTGAACTTCATGGAGAGGTTCGTGGAGTAAAGGTCTATGACGACTTTGCTCACCACCCGACCGAGGTTTCGGCAGCCCTCAAGGCGGCCCGCGCGGTGGTTGGCGACGGGCGCCTGATTACCGTTTTCCAGCCGCACCTCTACTCGCGCACGCGTCTCATGAAGAATGAGTTTGCCCACGAGCTGGAGCAGCTTAGCGACGAGGTTGTCGTGCTTGACATCTACGCCGCCCGCGAGGATCCAGAGCCAGGTGTTACCGGCGCTCTGGTTTCTAACGCCTTCGAAAACCAGGCCAAGGTTCACTACGTGCCGGAATGGGACGACGCCCCTGCCGTGGCGGCCAAGCTTGCCCGCGAGGGAGACTTCATCATCACCATGGGCTGCGGCGACGTCTACCGCATGTGCCCTCAGCTGTTAGCCGCCCTGAAGGCCTAGCTTGAGCCCGCTTCCACCTCGGCCACCGGCCAGCCGGCCTTCCGGCAAACCAGCACCCAGACCGGTTGCGCCTACCAAGCCGACCGCTAAGTCTGTTGCTAAACCCGTGCCAAAGCCTGCCGCCAAGTCAGCAGGAAAGAGCACCGGCAAGCAGCCGGCACGACCCTCGCGCATCAACAGCAGCCTCAGGGCCGAGCGCAAGGCCGCCAGGGCATCGGTGCGAGCCCAGCTAAATGAATTGCGACGCTTCACCAAGGGCAGCCCGTTGAAGCGCGGCATCATCTTCGCCAGCATTGGTTCGGTTGCGGTGCTGGTTGCCCTGGTGCTGGCCACCATTTTCACTCCGATGATGGCCATCGACAAGATTGAGATCGTTGGGCTGCACCGGTTGAAACAGGCAACGGTTTACAACGCGGTCAAGTCGCTTGAGGGCACCCCGCTGACTCTGGTTGACGAGGGGCAGATTCAAAAGCGTCTGGCCGGCTTCCCGCTAATTCAGTCGTTCACTACCGTGAGTCTCCCGCCGCACACCCTGCAGCTCTACATTCAGGAACGCCAGCCAATCGGGGTTGTAACTATTGGTTCCACCGACTACCTGTACGACCCTGCCGGAGTTCAGATTGGCCCAACCAAGAGCCGCAGCAAGTACCCGTTGATTCTGGTTAATGGTGACCCAGCCAAGAGCTCCAACTATCGCGAGGCGGTTCAGGTTCTGCTGGCCTTGCCAACCACCCTCTACCCAAACGTTGCAAGCATTCAGGCCACCTCGGTTGACGACGTTCGCATCCACCTCCGTGGCATCGCAAACAAGCAGATCCTCTGGGGCGATTCGTCACAGTCGCTGCTCAAGAGCAAGGTGCTTACCGCGTTAATGGCTAATGTTCGTAAGAACACCTCGGTGGTGCTGGATGTTTCCTCGCCGACTGCACCCACCGTTCGCTACGGAAACTTCTAGGGTTTTCCGCAGGCGCGAAACCTTTTTTGCAACACGCCCAACCGCCTAACCGAATTACACCCGTGTAACTCGTAATTTTCTGGCGCAGGTAAATAATTCGGCACAACCCTAAGTTTCAAGGTGAACTTGAGGGTTTTGCAGAAGGTTTACCGGCAAAAGGTTTTGACAAACCAGAGGCGCAAGCGGAGGAATGCTAATGAGCGGATTGAACAACAACTACCTGGCCGTAATCAAGGTTGTGGGTGTTGGTGGCGGTGGCGTTAACGCTCTGAACCGCATGATTGAGTCTGACCTGCGTGGCGTTGAGTTTGTTGCCATCAACACCGATGCCCAGCAGCTGTTCATGTGTGAGGCACACGTAAAGCTGGACATTGGCCGCGAGCTCACCAAGGGCCTCGGAGCCGGAGCTGACCCAGAGCTGGGTCGACAAGCCGCCGAGGATCACGCCGAGGAAATCGAAGAGGCCCTCAAGGGTGCCGACATGGTCTTCGTTACCGCCGGTGAGGGTGGTGGCACCGGAACCGGTGCAGCCCCTGTGGTTGCCCGCATCGCACGCAAGCTCAACGCTCTGACCGTTGGTGTTGTCACCCGCCCGTTCAACTTCGAGGGCAAGCGCCGCGCTGAGCAGGCAGAGAAGGGCATCGAGACCCTCCGCGGCGACGTAGACACCCTGATTGTGGTTCCAAACCAGCGCCTGCTGGACATGGCAAACAAGAGCGTCTCCTTCGTTGAGGCGTTCAAGGAAGCCGACAACGTGCTTCGTGCCGGTGTCCAGGGCATCACCGACCTGATCACCACCCCTGGTCTGATTAACGTGGACTTTAACGACGTGAAGTCCATCATGAAGAACGCCGGCTCGGCCCTCATGGGTATCGGTTCGGCCAAGGGTGAGCAGCGCGCCATCCGCGCCGCCGAGGTTGCCATCAGCAACCCGCTGCTCGAGGCCAGCATCGATGGCGCACACGGCGTCCTCATCCAGATTGCCGGTGCCAGCGACCTGGGACTGCACGAGATCGACGAGGCAACTCGCCTGGTCTCCGAGGCGGTCAGCCAGGGAGCCAACATTATCTTCGGTTCCACCATCGACGACACCCTTGGTGACGAGGTTCGAGTAACCGTTATCGCCGCCGGATTCGACGACAACGCCCTGCCTTACCGCAAGGCCGAGCGTGATGTCTTCGCCACTAAGTCGGTTGAGTCCGCGGCTGAGCCAGTTTCGGCAGCGCCTGCTTGGAGCAACAGCTACGGCCAGTCCACCGAGACGGCTGCCTCGGCTACTCCGGTTGCCGCCGCTGTCAATGATGTTGAAGAAGTTGTGGCTCCGGTTACCAGCTCAATCCCACAGGTGCCAGCTAGCAAGCCTGCCGGCTCGCTCTGGGGCGACGACCTCGACATTCCTGACTTCCTGCGCTAGTCACGGCTAGTTCGAGCTGAGCGCTATGACCTCGCAGTCAATCGAAGAACTCGGCGCACGATATCGGGCAATCCAGGACCGCATTGCCGCCGCTTGCTCGGCCTCGGGCAGAGACCGCTCAGAGGTGAACCTCATCGTGGTCAGCAAGTTTCACCCGGCTAGCCTGGTTCTTGACTTGCTTTCGCTTGGACAGACCCAATTTGGCGAGAACAAAGACCAAGAGGCCAGCGCCAAGGCAGCTGAGGTTGCAGCGGTGCTTTCGTCCACCGATGCAGGTGCCGACCTCAACCAACTAGAGCCAGACTGGCATTTCGTGGGTCAGTTGCAGTCAAACAAGGTCAAGTCGGTGCTGCGCTACGCCAGCACCATTCACTCGCTGGATCGCCCATCGCTCCTAACGGCGTTAGCCAAGGAGCACGCTCGCTTGGCAGATGCGGCCCAAGGGGAAACCTCGGAGCCACCGACCCCAACCGGCGTATTCATCGAGTTAAACCTCACCGATGACGACCAGCGCGGAGGCATCCAGGTAAGTCAGCTCGAGGAGTTCGCCGCATCGGTGCTGGCAGTGCCCGGATTGAACCTGCTTGGCGTGATGGGTGTTGCCACTCTGGATGGTCAAGAGGAGCGCGACTTCGCGACAATTCAGTCGGCCAGCCAGCACCTTCAAGGGCTCGCACCACAGGCTAAGTACATCTCAGCTGGAATGTCCAACGACTTTGAGCTGGCCATCGCCTACGGCGCGACACACCTGCGAGTTGGTACCGCAATCACGGGTCCTCGCCAGTACCTCGCCTAACCTAAATTCAAGGTGTTCCTACCGCTAGTGAACACAAGATTTTGCATTAGGGAGTTTCGATGTCGAACAGCTTGAACCGAGCTATGGATTTCCTCGGATTTGGTGGCCGCGATAACGGCCTGCCGTCCGCCCCAGCTGCCGCAGCCGCACCTCGCGCGGTTAGCAACTTCACTCGCAGCATCACTCCGGTTCGTTCGGCTCGTCGTGCCGGCGAAATCAGCGAAATCGTAACCTTCCAGCCAAAGAGCTGGGAAGACTCGGTTCAAATTGCAGTTACCTTCCGCGAGGGCACCCCGGTAATTGTCAACATTGCAGACCTCACCGCACTAGACCAGCGCCGCATGGTTGACTTCCTGCTCGGCGTCAAGCATGGTCTTGACGGAAACATCAAGCGCGTCACTAAGACCGTTTTCCTGCTCAGCCCAACCCACGTTGTTGTTGCAGACGAAGACGAGCCAGAGGTCACCGGCATGGAGAACTCTGACGACCTCGACATTCGTCGCCCTTACTAAACCGGGTCGTTAGCTAGCTAGTCGAGAGTCGCTCAATGCTTCCTGTCTGGCTGGTTGTAACACTGCTTTACCTGCTCAAAGCACTATGGTGGGCATTCCTGGCGCGTTTCATCTTTGACATCTTCAATCCAAGAGGCATGCGCTTCAAGCCGAGTGGACCGCTGCTCTGGCTGCTCGAATCGCTTTACACAGTCACCGACTGGCTGCTCTGGCCAATTCGTAAGGTGATCAAACCTATCCGCATCGGTTCGGTGATGATCGACTTCTCCTGGACTATTGCACTGGTACTGATCAGCATTCTGCAGAACTTCGTTTACATGCTGGGTTAGCCTCACCCCTGGCTGCCGCCCCAGCCGGGTTAGGACAATCCAATCCGCTTGCGGTAACCTTTCTAAAGTCACCGATGAGCAACCACGAGGTTTAGGCACATGCCACTTACTCCAGAAGACGTAGTTAATAAGCGGTTTCAACCAACCAAGTTCCGTGAGGGTTACGACCAAGACGAAGTTGACGATTTCCTAGATGAAATCGTGGTTGAACTTCGCCGCCTTAGCCACGAAAACGAAGACCTGCGCCAGCGTCTACTGGCCGCCGATGCACGCATCGGTGAACTGCAGCGCTCAGGTGCCGGTCTCGTGGCCCAGATGCAGTCGACCAACACCGCCGAGACTGTAGTTGCCCCATCAAACTTCCCAGAGCCGGTGGCAGACCCATCCACTCTGGATTCCAGCAACACCAACAACCTGCTGCAGCTTGCCCGCAAGCTCCACGACGAGCACGTTGCCGAAGGCATGTCCAAGCGCGACACTCTCATTTCTGAAGGTCACGCCGCTGCAGCCCGCATCGTTCGCGAGGCAGAAGCCGCCCAGCGTGCCGAGCTCAGCCGTTTTGAGCGCGAGAAGGCACTCATTGAGCACACCATCAGCGAACTCAAGGCTTACGAGCGCGAGTACCGCCTGAAGCTGAAGGCATTCATTGAGGCTCAGCTGGCAGATCTGGAAGACCCTTCGTTCGAGCGTCCAACTCAGGCTCCCACTACTGCGCCAACTATTCAGCCAGCCTTGGGTGGATACAACAACCCTTCCAACGGTTTCACCGGCGCCATCCAGATCTAGTTGAGTTCGTTTCGCCTCACCGCTAAGTTACTTCGCACTCTTGCGTTGATACTTAGCGCAACCGTCGTGGTGTTTCTAGATCAACTCACGAAGTCGATGGTGATTGCAAACCTTCAGCCACGGGTCTCATACGACTTCATCGGCTCTGTGGTTCGGCTTTTTCTCACTTACAACGATTCGGCCGCATTCTCAATGGGCTTCGGCATCACCTGGATCTTCACCATCATTTCGTCGTTAGCCTGCCTGGCCATCATTTGGTACGGTCTTCGGGTTCGCACCATGGGATGGGCGACGCTGGCCGGCGTTGCGCTCGGGGGTGTTTCCGGAAACCTCATCGACCGTCTCACCAGAGCTCCGGGTTTCCCGTCCGGGCAGGTGGTTGACTTCATTCAGGTCCCATTCAACTTCCCAATCTTCAACCTCGCTGATTCGGCAATCTGCATCGTTGCTGCACTGGTTGTAATTGCGGTTGGTCGCGGCAAGAAGCTGGGTGGCTAGTGAGCGTAAAGCTGCTTCCGGTCACCCCGGCCCTTGCCGGTGAGCGCGCCGATGCCGGTATTGCCCGAATTCTGGGAATGTCCCGCAGCGCAGTGGCCGACTTGCTTACCGATGGTCACGTCCTGCAGAACGGCAAGCCGCTGGCAAAGTCGGACAGGCTGATTGAGGACGCCCTCCTAGAGGTGACCCTGCCGCAGCCAAAGAATCCGCTGGAACTGATACCCACTGAGGTAGAAGGCTTTCGCGTGGTGTTCCAAGACGATCACATCGTCGTGGTGGACAAACCTGCAGGCGTGGCTGCACACCCTTCGGTGGGTTGGGATGGTCCAACCGTGGGCGGCGCACTGCTCGCCCAAGGAATCACCATCAGCACCAGCGGGGCTCAAGAGCGGCAGGGAATTGTGCAGCGTCTAGACGTCGGGACCTCCGGCCTCATGGTTTTGGCTAAGAGTGAACGTGCCTACAGTGTGCTTAAGCAGGCGTTCCGGGATCGCACGGTTCACAAGGTTTACCACGCTGTCATTCAGGGGCTGGCGGACCCGCTTTCGGGCACCTTTGATGCACCCATCGGGCGCCACCCTAAGCACGAGTTCAAGTTCGCCGTCATGCAGGATGGCAAGCCATCGGTTACTCACTACGAGACTTTGGAGGCCTTCCCGGCCGCATCGTTGGTAGAGATTGTTTTGGAGACCGGCCGCACGCACCAGATCCGGGTTCACTTCAGCACCTTCCGGCACCCGCTGGTGGGAGACACCATGTACGGAGCAGACCCGAAATTGGCGGCGAAGGTGGGCCTCGATAGGCAATGGCTGCACGCCATGAGGTTGTCCTTCGAGCATCCAATTTCGGGCGAAAATGTTGAGTTCGAAAGTACTTACCCAGAGGACCTGCGACACGCTTTAGATGTCCTCCGCGGCTAGTAAAGTTATTGCCTGAGCCAAAGCGAATGTAGCGATTAAGGGTGGGTGATTATGGCCAACGAGGAGTCCTTCGTTCACCTGCACGTCCACACCGAGTACTCCATGCTGGACGGTGCTGCCAAGATTAAGCCTCTGGTGGCGGAGGCAGCCAAACTGGGTATGCCGGCTATCGCCATCACTGACCACGGCAACAATTTTGGCTCCTACGAGTTCTACAAGGCGGCCAATGCCGCTGGCATCAAGCCAATCATCGGCACCGAGGCCTACATCACACCCGGAACCCACCGCACCGACCGCACCCGCGTTCGCTGGGGCGAGGACAACTCGGCGGATGACGTCTCGGGTGGTGGCGTTTACACCCACATGACTCTGCTTTCGGAGACCACCGAGGGCATGCACAACCTCTTTCGAATGTCTTCGTTGGCATCCATCGAGGGTTACTACTACAAGCCACGCATGGACCGCGAGCTGCTGTCCAAGTACGCCAAGGGTGTGATCGCAACCACCGGTTGCGTGGGTGGCGAGGTCCAGACTCGGTTGCGCCTCGGCCAGTACAAAGAAGCCGTCGCTGCAGCGGCCGAATTCCGCGACATCTTTGGTCCAGACAACTTCTTTGCCGAAATCATGGATCACGGCATTGGCATTGAGCGCCGCACCATGAACGACCTCGTCAAGCTGGCCCGCGAACTAAAGATTCCACTGCTGGCCACCAATGACCTGCACTACACCCACTCGCATGACTCCGATGCTCACTCCGCGCTGCTCTGCGTGCAGTCTGGCTCCACCCTGATGGATCCAAATCGCTTCAAGTTTGAGGGCACCGAGTTCTACTTGAAATCGGCGCAGCAGATGCGCCAGATCTTTGCCGAGCTACCGGAAGCCTGCGACAACACCCTGTTGATTGCCGAGCGTTGCCAAGTTGATTTCAAGGCGCGAGATCTGATGCCGCGCTTCCCGGTTCCAGAAGGTCACACCGAGGCCAGCTGGCTTGAGGCCGAGGTGCAAGCCGGTATGAAGCGACGCTTCCCCAATGGTGTCCCCGAGGCTCAGGCCAAGCAGGCTATCTACGAGGTTGAGATGATCAAGAAGATGGGCTTCCCCGGCTACTTCTTGGTTGTGGCGGACTTCATCGCATGGGCTCGCGAACAGGGTATTCGAGTTGGCCCGGGACGTGGTTCCGCTGCTGGTTCCATCGTGGCCTATGCCCTAGGTATCACCGAGCTCGACCCGGTGCACCACGGCCTGATCTTCGAGCGCTTCCTAAACCCAGACCGAATTTCCATGCCGGATATCGATGTGGACTTCGACGACCGCCGACGCGGCGAAGTCATTCGCTACGTCACGCAGAAGTACGGCGCCGACCGCGTAGCGCAGATTGTCACCTACGGCACCATTAAGGCCAAGCAGTCGCTCAAGGACGCAGCCCGTGTGCTCGGCATGCCGTACAGCGTGGGCGAGCGCCTAACCAAGGCCATGCCGCCCGCCATCATGGGTAAGGATGCCTCCCTGGGCGAGCTCATGACCAAGCCGGAGTCCAAGGAAGCCGAAGAGAAGTCTCGCTACAAAGAGGGTCAGGAATTCCGCGACATCGTGGCCTCCGACGATGATTCCCAGAAGACCCTAGAACTCGCTATGGGCTTGGAGGGGCTGAAGCGCCAGTGGGGTGTTCACGCAGCCGGTGTGATCATGTCGGCCGAGCCGCTCATCGATGTCATCCCAATCATGAAGCGTGAAGATGACGGCGCCATCATCACCCAGTTCGACCAGCCGCCCTGTGAGGACCTGGGTCTGCTGAAGATGGACTTCCTGGGACTTCGAAATCTCTCCATCATCGAAGACGCCCTCGAAAACATTAAGAACAACCGGGGCACCACCGTGGTTCTCGAAGACCTAGACCTAGATGCAGACAAGCCAACCTACGAGCTGCTATCCCGTGGCGACACACTGGGTGTTTTCCAGCTCGACGGTGACAACATGCGTCAGTTGCTGCGCCTTCTCAAACCAACCGAGTTCGAGCACATCTCTGCTGTTATCGCTCTATACCGCCCTGGCCCCATGGGAATGAACTCGCACATCAACTATGCCCAGCGCAAGAACGGGCAGCAGAAGATTGAGGCAATTCACCCGGAGCTCTCCGAGCCACTAGTTGACATCCTCGGCCCAACCTACGGCCTGATTGTTTATCAGGAGCAGGTAATGGCAGTGGCGCAGAAACTGGCCAACTTCACGCTGGGTCAAGCAGACCTGCTTCGTCGCGCCATGGGTAAGAAGAAGAAGGAAGAGCTGGACAAGCAGTACGAGGGTTTTGCCGGCGGAATGAAGTCCAACGGCTACTCCGAAGGCGCCATCAAGGTCATCTGGGACACCCTGCTACCTTTTGCCGATTACGCGTTCAACAAGGCTCACTCGGCCGGCTACGGCGTGCTCTCATATTGGACTGCCTACCTCAAGGCCAACTACCCGGCCGAGTATATGGCGGCACTGCTCACCTCGGTGGGTGACTCCAAAGACAAGATGGGCTCGTACCTAAACGAGTGTCGTCGCCAGGGCATGATTGTGCTCTCGCCAGACGTCAACGCCTCGTTCACGGCCTTCACCGCGGTGGGCGAAGACATTCGCTTCGGCCTGGGCGCAGTACGCAACGTGGGTGCCAACGTGGTTGATGCCATCGTGGAGGCCCGCCGCACCAAGGGTGCCTTCACCTCCTTCGGAGACTTCATCAAGAAGGTGCCTCCGGTGGTGTGTAACAAGCGCACGGTTGAAGCCTTGATCAAGGCCGGCGCGTTTGACTCACTCGGTCACTCACGTCGCGCGCTTTTCGAGATCTTCGAAGAGGCAGTTGACGGCGAGACCGCAGTCAAGAAGAACGAGGCCATGGGCCAGGTTGACCTCTTTGGTGATTTCTTTGGCGAAGCAGACTCCGGCGTTGCCGTTCCAGACCTCGCGGAGTGGAACCGCCGCGACAAACTAGCTTTCGAGCGCGAAATGCTTGGCCTCTACGTCTCCGACCACCCGCTGGCAGGTCACGAAAAGGTCCTCTCGCGCTACCAAGACAAGCAGTTGGTAGACGTCCGCCCTTCCGAACCCAATGAGGAAGGTGTGGTTGAACCTGGCGGCATTCGAGACGGCGATATCCTCACTGTCGCCGGCCTGGTTACCGCGGTTCAGCACCGAGTGGCGCGCGCCAGTGGAAACCCTTGGGCATCGGTGACTCTGGAAGACTTTAGCGGTGAACTAAACGTTACTTTCATGGGCAAGGCATACGCCGAGTTTGGCCCAATGCTCACTACCGACACCGTCGTGTCAGTCAAGGGGCGCGTCCGCGAGCGGGACGAGGCCTACTCAATCAGCGGCATGACCGTAAAAGTGATTGACCTTGGTGCTGAGGAGGAGAGCAGCCCTCCGCTGCAGTTGCGCATCCCCGCCGTGGAAGCCACCCGCGAGGCCCTGACTGAGCTTGATCGCATCATGACACAGTACCCGGGCAACACCGAGGTATACGTGACCCTAACCGACTCGCCCGAGGGTGAGCAGCTGTTCGCCCTCGCAAAGACTGTCCGCGTGGGATCTGAGCTCTACAGTGAGCTGAAGGTGTTGTTTGGCCGAGCGGCGGTTGGTGCACCTAGGGCAGACGGAAAGCCAGCCACTTCTAACAGCCCCGATGCCAATGCATCCGGTGCTGCCAGCGATGGTGCAGGCTCAGAGGGTGAATTGCCTCCGGAGCCTGGTGACTTTCCAGAACCGCCAGAAGACCTAGGCTTCTAGGGCCTTAGAGCAACAGGTTCTTTAGAGCGCAGCAGCAGGGGTGTGGTAACCGCGCTGGTGGTAAAGCAGAGCAGGATTTTCTTCACCCACACCGCCTGCAACCACATCGGCAATAACTACCGCGTTGTTCTCCACGTTGATCACCTGACGAATCTTGGCAACCAGTGCGCTGGTGGCATCGGTGAATACCGGAACGTCGTGAGGGCCGCGCACCCAGTCATTTTGAACAAAACGCTTGGTGTGGTCCGCCGCCATTCGCTGGGCCAACTCGAGGTTGCGCTCGCCGAGGGTATGGATAGCTATGAACTCGGCCTTGGAGATTGCCTCCCAGCTGGAGGCTCCGCAGGCAACCGAAAACATGACCAAAGGCGGGTTTGCGCCTAGCGAGGTCATCGAGGTGGCGGTGAAGCCAACTGGGTTGCCGGCAGGGTCGCTGCAGGTAATCACGGAGACACCGGAGGCGTGGCGGCGGAAGGTGGCCAGCAGGGCATCGGTGGGCGATTGGGTGGTGTTGAATTCAAGCATTTTGTTTCTCCGATGCCTAGGTTACTGCAGAGCGTAAAATTGACTTACCTCAAGGAAGGCCAATCTTGACCAACCCAGCCATTCGCACTCTCGACCTAACGGCCGGTTTTAATAACCAGCAGGTCAACACACTTGTTCCTCGCGCCTCCATTGACGTGGACATCGCGCTGGAATCGGTGCGGCCGCTCATTGCCGATGTGGCCGCGCGCGGAGTGGACGCAGTGGTTGAGGTCACCATCGCGCGCGACGGAGTTGACCCTAACCCGCTGAGGGTAACCCAGGCCGAGATTGACGCAGCAGTAGCCGCTCTGGAACCCGAACTTCGTAGAGCCATCGAGGAGTCAATCGCTCGCGTTCGCAAGGTCTCGCAGGCCAATCTGCCGGCTGACACCACTGTTGAGCTGACTGCTGATGCTCGCGTTCACCAGCGCTGGCAGCCCGTGGACTCGGTTGGCCTATACGTCCCTGGTGGTAAGGCGGTCTATCCGTCGAGCGTCATAATGAATGTGGTTCCCGCCCAAGTAGCAAGGGTTCCGCGCCTGGCCATTGCCTCACCGGCTCAGAAAGACTTTGGCGGCCGACCCCACCCAACCGTGCTTGCCACGGCCGGCCTGCTGGGCGTGACAGAGATTTATTCGATGGGTGGCCCAGCCGCGGTTGCCGCATTCGCGTTCGGCCTGCCTCAGATTGACATGCCACCGGTTCAACTGGTGACCGGTCCAGGCAACATTTACGTGACCGCGGCAAAGCGCGCATTGCGCGGCCGCATCGGAATCGACAGTGAGGCCGGAACCACCGAGATCTTGGTGCTTGCCGACGCCTCGGCCGACCCGAGACTGATTGCATTTGACCTGGTTAGCCAGGCCGAGCATGACGAGGCTGCCGCATCGGTGTTGGTCACCGACAGTGCGGAGCTAGGTGCCGCGGTTGCCGCAGTGCTCCCAGACCTTATCGCTGCCACACACCACAGCGCCCGAGTGGCCACAGCTCTCGCAGGCCAGCAGTCCGCAATTGTGATCACCTCAAACTGGGATGACGCAATCCGCTTCACTAACGCGTACGCCACCGAACACTTGGAGATTCACTCCACCGATGACCGCGGCGCGCTCGCGCAGATCTCAAACGCCGGGGCAATTTTCCTCGGGAAATACTCACCGGTTAGCCTGGGCGACTACATGGCCGGTTCCAGCCACGTGCTGCCAACCGGTCAGCAGGCCAAATTTGGTTCGGGTCTGGGGGTGCACTCGTTCCTGCGAGTGCAGCAGGTTATTGACTACGGTCGCGCGGGCTTGGCTCCAATTGCCCAGCTGGTTGACGGCTTTGCCAAGGCCGAGGGTCTTCCTGCGCACGGCGAGGCAATCACCGCACGCTTCGAGTAACTACTAGATGTAGGGGCTAGACAAACTTTCAGCCACTAGATATAGTTATTTGAAAGTTGCGATTTAGTTTCGCTGACCACCGAAGGAGCTGCGATGCACTGCCCGTTCTGCCGTCACCCAGACTCGCGCGTGATGGACTCCCGCACCACTGAAGATGGATCCGCCATTCGCCGTCGCCGTCAGTGCCCAGAGTGCGGCGCCCGTTTCTCTACCACTGAGACCGCATCGCTCACCGTCATCAAGCGAAGTGGCGTCATTGAGCCCTTCAGTCGCGAAAAGATCGTTAGCGGAGTTCGCAAGGCCTGCCAGGGTCGTCCAGTCACTGATGCAGATCTGCGTTTGCTTGCCCAAGATGTTGAGGAAGCGGTTCGCGCCACCGGTGTGGCGCAGATTGACGCCAATGACATCGGCTTGGCTATCCTTCAGCCGCTACGTTTGCTTGACGAAGTTGCCTACATGCGCTTTGCGAGTGTTTACCAAAACTGGGAAAACCTGGACGACTTCGAGGCTGCGATTAAGACCCTCCGCATCGAACATTCACAGGGAATTCACGCTCAACACGAGGGGTAACCCGAGTAGGCTTCTAGGCACCTAGGTAGTTCTGAAGGGTGGCCTGAATATGCAGCGCAAGATTGGCACAGTTTCGGCACTTGTTGCTCTGGTTTTCAGCGTGCTGCCGGCGTCTTCCTCTAATGCAATGTTGCTAACGGTGGCGCCGGCAGTAAACCCACCGCATGCCATCGTCACTATCGGAATGCAGGGAGGCTTTGTCGCTCCCTCCTGGCAGGCCTCCCGCCTGCCTCAGCTGGTGGTTTATTCCAACGGCCTGATCTACAGCGAAAACCAGAAACCGGCGCATGGCTACGTTCGCGAACTTCTCGTTTCACGAGTAAGCGCTTCGGTGGCCACAAACTTCGCCGCAAAAATATACGCCCTGTCTCAGACGCCAAAGGGTGGTTGGGGGCTACCTCCGGTTGCCGATGTGCCCGACACCACCATTCAGGTGGCTTCGGCAGGCCGCAGTCGAATGCTATCAATCTTCGCGTTGAACTTCTCTGGCCCGGCAATGCCTGCCGTCCAGGCAAAAGCTCGGCAGCAACTTTCCGCCGCCATCACCAAATTTGAAACAACCGCGGCCAAGTTGGCACACGGTGTGACGCTGCAGCCAAAGGTTTTCGAGGTCTGGGGACTGACCCAACTCATTGCGGCCGGCAATCAGGGCGACGGATCCGGTCCAGTCGTTGGAATGGCAAATCCGGCTTCGGTCTATTGTGAATCAATCGGGGGCACTTCGGTTATTACAAACACCGATGCTGGACAGGCCGGGGCCTGTCAGCTGCCGTCAGGTGAAACCGTAGACGAATGGGTCAACTATCGTAAGGCTCTGGCCACTTTGCCTGGCTGGCCGGAGGGTTACACGGTGCCGCAGGCCGACTACAACACACCTAACTTGGGATGCACTGTCATTGCGGCCGCCAGCCTGGCTAAGCAGCTCGCTAATAAGTCAGATGAAGGTCGCTGGCTGCTGCCGAGCGGGCAGGCTTTCCCGGTTGTACTGCGACCAGTGCTGTCAGGGGAGCGCCCCTGCCACCGCGTTTATTAGACCAGCGCTGAGAGCGGTCTACCTGGTGGTTGGTAGCCTTGTACGGTGTTCTATCAGTTTGTCTTTCGCACCTTTTTCACCAAACTAGACCCGGAGTGGATCCACCACCGAGTGGTCGCCGGCATGCGCCTTGGAAAGGCGCTCGGCATCACGGGTATCGGTGCGGTAACGCCATCCCAGACCAAGCCAGTCGAGGCGCTTGGCCTCACTTTCAACGGCGCCTTCGGTCTGGCAGCTGGCTTCGACAAGAATGCGGTGGCAATCAGGGCTCTGGGCGACCTGGGTTTCAGTCACGTTGAGATTGGCACGGTTACCGCGCTCGCCCAGCCTGGTAATGAAAAGCCACGGCTCTTCCGACTGGCTGAGGACCGCGCGCTTATTAACCGCATGGGATTCAACAACGAGGGTGCCGAGGCCGTGGCGAGCCGCCTGGGAGCCTTGCGGGCCCGCTACGGAAGCAAGCTGCCAATCATCGGTGTGAATATTGGCAAGAGCAAGGTAACTCCGGTTGAGCAGGCAGCCGAGGACTACCGCACCAGCGCCAAGTTGCTGGCGCCTTTTGCCGACTACCTAGCCGTAAACGTGTCCTCTCCAAACACCCCGGGCCTGCGTTCGCTGCAGGAGGTTTCGGCCCTTCGGCCAATTTTGCAGGCAGTACTCGAGGAGAGCCTCGGTCTTCCCGTGCTGGTGAAGATAGCTCCAGACCTAGCGGACGAAGACATTCTTGCCGTTGCCGACCTTGCTCTCGAGCTTGGGCTGGCAGGCGTGATTGCCACCAACACCACAATCTCCCGTGAGGGTCTAAAGACCTCGGCATCCAAGGTTGAGGCCATTGGCGCGGGTGGGCTCTCCGGAGCGCCACTAAAGACCCGTTCGCTCGCCGTCCTCAAACTGTTGGCCGGCCACCTGAACGGTCGCCTCGCCATCATCTCGGTGGGTGGAATCGAGACAGCCGCCGAAGCGCGTGAGCGTCTGGCGGCCGGTGCAACCCTGGTTCAGGGATACTCGGGATTCATTTACGAGGGTCCGCTCTGGGCCCGTCGCATCAACCGTGGAATCTAGCTGCAAACCAAGCCTTCGGGCGTAAGAAAACGGCTCGGGTTAGTCCCGAGCCGTTTCCCTTTAAGGCCTTAGTGCTTGTGGCCGCCACACTGGCAGGATCCACCGCACTGGCAGTTGTCTTTATCGCAGTTGTTCATCATAGATACCGCCTCCAATCTTGCGAGCAAGCCCGCAGTTACATTATGCGCTTGTCTCGAGGCAAAATCACCCAACTGGCCTAAGCCGTGAGCGAAGTTTTGGCGCATATCCTTGAAACAATGCCTAACTACCGCTCCAAGATCACTGCCCGTCTCCCGAGACTCGCGAGTCTCGTGACTTTGGTGCTGGTGCTGTGGTTCGGCGTGGCCTCAACTGCTCACGCAGAGGACGCTAACCCCAATCCAAACCCCACCGATGCCCCTGCGCTTATCGCGACGCCGGTTGCATCTCCCGTTGGGGCTGTGACTCCCGCGCCGGTTACTGCATCGGTGCGCCCCGCCAAGGTCATTAATTTGTACGCAGTTGACAACCAGCCAACCCAACTGACGCTTGCTTGGGAGCAGCCGCCAACTGTCAACGCCGAGACCATCAGTGACTACCGGGTCACCTATAAGTTTGATGATTTTGGCAGCTGGATCACCTGGAAGCATGTGGCCACTGAAGACACTCGAATCACAATCCCCAATCTGCCACTGGGGGTTGGAATTACCTTTGCCATTCGACCAATCACGGCCAACTTTGCCGGGTTACCCGCCAAGCTGCACCTGAATACGCCGTCTCCACCGGCGGTTCAACTAGCGGGCATCCAGCAGCGCAACGAGTATGCCTTTGTGGCTGCCAACTGGAATAGTCGGGCGGTTTCTCGATACGGTTACTACCCGAGCCGAGACTGTGCAAACTGGGCTAGCCAGGCCCTCCTGAGGCGCGGCTTTCTGCAGACCGCAAAGTGGCACGGTCGCACCAGTAGGTCGCACGGTGCCTCAATGGCCTGGATATCCAGTACCAAATTGCGCGACTACCTGCTTGCCACGGGCAAAGTCACCTTGCTCACCGATGCCCAGCGTAACCGGGTTCAGGTGGGCGACATTGTGCAGTTTGACTGGTGGAATACTGGAATGCAGGAGCACACCGGTATTGTCAGCGCCATCATTCCAGCCGTTGACGGTCTAAAGATTTACTATGCCAGCCACACCGCTCACGGCATGTGGTGGAGCGTGGACAGAAGCATCCACGTTTCCTATCCAGGTGCCACGGTTAGTTACCTACACGTCAACTAGCTTTTAGGCGCTACGCCTAGAATCGTTTTCATGACTTTGCCTTTTCTTTACTCCGTAGAGCGCGAGTACAACACCAGCATTGAGAACCTGTGGAACGCGTGGGTCGACCCCGCTGCACTTCAGGTTTGGTACTGCCCAACCGATCTCTCGGTTCTTCCAGGGGCTGTTGAGAATGTGGCCGAGGTGGGTGGCATCTGGACGGCTGCAGTTAGCGTACCAGAGCACAACTTCGTTGCCTACTTCTATGGCACTTACACCGAGGTTGAGCACTACAAGCGACTTGCGCACACCATGTGCTACACCCAGGATGCAGCTGCGTTTGCCGGCCGCTTACCTGCTCCTCATCACGATGTGGTCATTGACTTCGAGGACCGCGGCGACAAGAGTTGGGTCAAGTTCAGCCAGTTCGGTGAACTTCCTGAGGGCCAGGCACCGCAGGCTCAGGCTGGCATGGAGAGCTACTTCGATAATCTCGGCAAGTTTCTGGGCGTCTAGGTCCCTTTGATATGACGGCATTTGTTGAAACCCGCCACCTGTCAGCCATGCGCCTTCTGGGTATCACAGGAGACTTTGTCGGCCTGATGGGGGCCAAGCCCAACGGCGACGACGCCATTCCGGCAATCTGGGAACGCCTATTTGACCAGCTCGAGCTAGTAGACGAGTTTGAGTTTGGCTGGGCCGTTGGTGTGATGGTGCCGTCTTTGGCACCAGGCGCAGTGGAAGGGCAGATGGAGTACTTTGCAGGCCTAGTGATTGATGAGGCTCCCGGAGAATACCCAGGGCTTGAGCTTCGCAACCTAGATGCATGTGACTACGTGGTTTGCGAGCACCTGGGCTCGCTTGAGGAGCTTGCCGAGACCACCAAGTGGTTCTATTCGGAATACCTACCCGGCAGCGATTTCAATATGAAGGCTGCGCCGCACCTCGAGGTTTACGACGAGCGTTTTGACCCCGAATCCGATCAGTCGGTGGTCATGATCTGCGCACCGATTCAATAGGTTGCTTCGAGCACCTAGTTGGCAGGGCTCTTGCCGGCCAGGGCTGCCTCAATCTGAGCGCAGACGCCGTCGATGATGCGCTGTGGGTCGCCTCCGGCCTCAGCTAGACGTACGCCAGTTTCCACCAAGCCGCCTAGCAAGGCGAACTCAATGTGGGAGTTAACTCCAAGCTCCCGCAATGCGCGAACGAATGGCTCGATTTGTTTGAGGTGAAGCTGCGCAATTTCTTTGTTGAATGACTCCGGCATAGGGAAGCCGGTTAGCGCGCTCGCGGTGCGGTGCATTCCGGACGCGGCCTGGTTGATCACATTGTTCACGTAGGCGTGGGCGCGGGTGTGGGCATCGGTGGCGGAATCTACCGCCTGCTCGATGGCTTCAATAGAATCTTCAAAGTCATCCAGCACCAGGTGCTCGATGAGCGCAACGCCGTTGTCAAAATACTGGTAGACCGCCGGGCGCGACATTCCGGTGAGCTTGGCTACCGCACCAGGGGTAACTGCCCGAGGGCCTTCGGTGATGAGAATTTCACGGGCAACTGAAAGCAATCGCGAGTGCTGCTGTTCGCGATGCTCCTGCACCGTTCCGGCCTTGATCTTTGGCAAGTCAACCTCCTAACAAATAAAGGTTATTGCCGGCGGGGGCGAAAAACGAGCAGAAACTGACGAACTCCAGCAAATTGTCAGGAAAGATTTGACTCAATCAACTCCACGATGCTGGCGTCATCCGGCTTGGTCACGGAGCGGAAGCGCCGCAGTTCACCGTTTGGCAGCAGCAGGAACTTCTCGAAGTTCCACATCACAGGGCCGGCGAGGCCGAGTCCGTCCTTGGCCTTGGTTAGCATCTCAAAGATTGGGTGACGGTAGCGTCCGTTGACCCAAACCTTCTGGCTCAATGGGAAGGTCACGTCGTAATTCAGCTTGCAGAACTCGTCGATGGCTGCCTCTGTGCCGAGTTCCTGCTTGAACTGGTCGGTTGGGAAACCCAAAATCACGAGACCGCGGGGTCCGTATTTGCGGTGCAGTGCCTCAAGCGCCTCATACTGGGGAGTAAAGCCGCACTTGCTGGCAACATTCACAAACAAGACCACCTTTCCGGCTAGGTCATCGGTGTTGACACGAGTGCCGTCAATGAGCGGAATGCTCAGCCCGGAAATGTCAGTCTTGGTGATTCGCATGTATACCTCCGGGTATCCAAACCGACTTACAGCTAAAGGTATTTCCGCTAGTTTGTTTGCATGGACGAGATACGCACACTTGCTGCCAAAACCTACAACGAGGCCTTCGAGGCGGTTGACTCCGGGGAGAATCCGGCCTGGGGTGTTGAGCTGGCGGCTACCAGTCTTAACCTGTGGCGCAGGGTTGGCACTGCCCAGAATCTTGCGATCGGTTGCTGGCTTTACTCACGCGCGCTTGCCAAGGCCGGCGCCGGTGCCCTCTCGTTGGAGGTTGCCAAGAACATGCTGCACCAACTTGACGCGGTGGAGGAGCCAGCAGACTGGCTGAAGGCGTCAGCCTTAGAAGGCTACGCTCGTGCTCTGTTCGCTGCCTCGGATGAACGCTTTGCGCAAGCCCGCACCGATGCCCTGGCCGCCGTGGCCGCCATCGCTGATGAGAAGGCGCGTGCACTAATCGGTGGTCAGCTGGCAGATCTGCTGGAGTTGTAAGAGTGAGCTTTGAAGGATTCTCGTTGGACTCATTCGAGTTCTTTACAGAACTTGAGGTGAACAACAATAAGGCTTGGTGGGAGGCAAACAAGGCGCGTTATGAGTCGTCCGTGCGCGCTCCACTGCTGTCATTGCTCGACGAGATTGCCGCCGAGTTTGGAGTGGCTAAGGTGTATCGCCCCTACCGTGATACTCGGTTCAGTCTGGACAAAACGCCATACAAGGACAGGGCTGCCGCGGCCGTGTTTGGCAGAAGCGCAACTGGGTTCTACGTTGAAGTCTCGGCTCGCGGTCTTGACCTCGGTGGTGGTTACTGGCATCCGGGTAAGGACCAAATCGACCGGTTCCGAACCCTCATTGATGATGTGCGTTACTACGGCGACCTTGAGGCTACCGTTGAGGAGATGGAAGAGGCCGGATTCGGCATCTATCAGGCTGACGCTCTAAAGACCGCGCCTCGCGGATTTTCGGCTGACCATCCAAGAATCAATCTCCTGCGGCTCAAGCACATGGTCATTGAACTCATGGAGGCACCATCCGAGTGGATGTACCAGCCGAGTGCGGCGTCGGTGATTGCAGAACGCTGGCGAACCGTTGGTATTTGGAACGACTGGCTAGTCGAGAACCTGGGACCGAGCACCGAACCACCAAAACCTCGCTAGTTTTTGCTCTAAGGCTATTTGGGCAGCACCCACAAAGTTCCCACAAACTTCTCTCGGCTAATCCCAAGGTTGCGGGCGTCTCATTGACCTAGGTCAAAGAAAGGACCCCGCAAAATGTTCAAACCATTCAACAACAAGGTAGGCATCTTCGCTGCAGCATTCGTTGCGGGAATTGCCATCGCATCGGTTGGAATCGCCCGCGCAGTAGAAGCGCCAGCACCAACTCCAGCTACCTCAGACACTCCGGCAGCAGTTGCTACCGCAACCCCAACCGTATCGGCCGATCCAACGGCGGCTCCAGTGGCAACAGGTGCACCAGCCCCAACTTTCACCAGCACCGAAGATGACTCGGACGACCAGGGAGTTGAGGCTGACGACCAGGGCGACGATGTCAATGACTCGAGCGACAGCGCTGATGTAAGCGACAGTTCAGACTCGAGTGACTCCAGTGACTCCAGCGACTCGACCGACTCCAGCCAGGGTGACGACTAGTCAATCAGCCCTAACCGAAAGGCGCTTAGCTTAGGCTAGGCGCCTTTCTTAGTGTCAGAGAGTATGCGGCCGCGGCAAGGCAGAGCACCGCTGCGGTGATCCAAGCGATGAAGTAATCGCCCTGGTACTGACGAATCCACCCGGCGAATGAGCTGGCGATTGCTGCACCAACCATGTGGCTGGCAAAGACCCAACCAAACACCAGGCTGGCGTTGTTGATGCCAAAGTGCTTTCGACAGAGTTCAACCGTTGGCGGCACGGTAGCAATCCAGTCCAGGCCGTAGAAGACCACGAAGAAGAGCATCGGTGGCTGCACGTCTGGGCCAAGCACAAACGGCACGGTGAAGAGTGCAATTCCACGGAGGGCGTAGTATGCCACCAGCAGGTATGCCGAGTTGAACCGGTCGGTTAGCCAGCCGGAAGCAATGGTTCCGATGAAGTCGAAAATGCCCACTGTGGCAAGAAGGCCAGCCGCCAAATTGGTGGGCATACCGTGATCGTGGGCAGCCGGAATGAAGTGCGCGCCAATCAGGCCGTTTGTGGTCCAGCCGCAGACAAAAAAGGTTCCGGCTAGAGCCCAGAAAGCTGGTTTGCGAACCGCACTTTTCATCGCCAACCAGTTGGCAGATACGGTTACCGGTGGCTTGGCTGCAACGTCATCGATGCTTCCACCCAGCGGGGTCTGCGGTGGCTTTGGGGCGTTCTGGAAGACGAACCACCAGATTGGGATGATGGCAAGGCAGAAGACGCTAACGATGAGAGTGGCCTGGCGCCAACCCACCGAGTTGGCCGTCTGGGCGATAAATGGCAGAAAAACGAGTGATCCGGTGGCATAGGCTGCCGAGAAGATTCCTGTTACCAGTCCGCGGTGCTTCACAAACCAGGAGCTTGCCACCTGGGCGCCGCCGGCAAGGGCCAGGCACCCGGTACCAACGCCAACCAAGATTCCCCACTCAAGGTAAAGTTCCCAGGGCTTTGTCATCACGGTGGTGAGAGCGGTACCCAGTGAGATCAGTGCGAGCGCGGCAAGGGCAACCTTCTTCAAGCCGAAGCGATTCATCAGTACCGCAGCGAAAGGTGCCGTAAGGCCGTAAATGAGAATGTTGAGCGAGACCGCACCCGAGGTGGTTACGCGGTCCCAGCCGAACTCCATTTCAATAGGCATGTAGAGCACGGATGTGGTGGAGCGGAATGCGGCCGCGGCAATAAGAACGAGGAAGGTGACCGAGGCGACAATCCAAGCCTTGTGGATTCTCATTCGGTCAGCCTAGCCGAGCCAGGGTGGTTCGCAAAGCGGCTACGGCGCGGGCCGAATCATCGGCAGTTGCGTCGTGGCAGAAGGAGAAACGAACCGCAGTGCGACAGGTGTCGGCGGCAATTCCCAGAGCACTAAGCACGTGGCTTGGTTCGGTGGAACCGGCGGCGCATGCCGAGCCACTCGAACACTGCACTCCCGCATTTTCCAGCTCCAAAAGCAGGGTCTCGCCATTTATGCCATCGAAGGTAAATGAAGCAATCGCTGGGTGGCGCTCGCCGGACTCGGGGGATGGACCTGTGAGCCGGGCACTGGGAAACTCGGCCAAGACACCGTCGATGAATGCGGAGGTTACGGCACCAGTTTTGGCTCGAGCCATTGCAGGTTCGCCGGTCAGTTGCAAAGCGACAGCTAACGCAACCGCCCATGCTAGGTTTTGGGTTCCCGAACGGAGCCCCTGCTCCTGCCCACCACCGTGCATCACAGGTTCGATTGTGAGTGCTGAGCTCAAATAAACCAGGCCGCTGCCCTTAGGTGCGCCAAACTTGTGCCCGCTCAGGCTAAGTGCCTGCACTCCAAGCTCAGGCACTTTCAGATCCAGCCAGCCCGGCGCCTGCACGGCATCGGTGTGGAATGGAACCCCAAACTCTGCCGCTACCTCGGCCAGCTCAGCCACCGGGTGGAGCAGGCCCATCTCATTGTTGGCCAGCATTAGGGTCACGAGAGTAGTGTCAGGGCGCAGGGCTGACCGCAGCCCAGCTTCGGTTACTCGCCCTTCGCCGTCAACCTCCAGAAAGCTGATTTCAAACCCGTGGGAACGTTCCAGATAGTCCAGGCAGGCCAGCACCGATGAGTGCTCCGTGCGCGCCGAAACAATGTGCCGGCCGCGAGGCGAGCCGAGAGCAATACCCATAGTGCCTAAATTGTTGGATTCGGTACCACCAGAAGTGAAGGCGATCTCGTGCGGGTAGACACCTAAGAATTCGGCGCAAGTCTCGCGGGCCCAATCCAGCGCAGCCCTGGCACGCAACCCGGCCTCGTGCACCGATGACGGATTGCCGAACTCCTCGGTTAGGTATGGCCAGGCAGCTTTCAACGCCTCCGGCTTTACCGGAGTGGTAGCGGCGTGGTCGAGGTAAAGCATCAGTCGATTTCGATGTCGAGACCGAGGTCTAGGGAGTGGATCTGGTGGGTGAGTGCGCCAACCGAGATGACGTCAACACCGGTTTCAGCTATAGCGCGCACTGTCGCCAGATTCACGCCTCCACTGGCCTCAACGAGGCAGGCGCCATCGATGAGTGCAACACCCGCCCGCAGGTTTTCGAGCGAGAAGTTGTCCAGCATGATGGTGTCTACTCCAGCAGCCAGCACTGGCGGAATCTGCTCGAGCGAGTCCACCTCAACCTCGAGGTGGGTGGTGTGCCCAAGTTCGCCCTTTACCCGCTTCAGCTCCGTGGTGAGGTCCTTGCCGCCGCGGGTGAGGATGGCCAGGTGGTTGTCCTTGGCCATAACGGCATCGGAGAGGCTGTAACGGTGATTGTGGCCGCCGCCGCAGGCAACCGCGTGCTTCTCAAACGGCCGGAGCCCTGGGGTGGTCTTGCGGGTGTCCACAATCTTGGCCCCGGTGCCTGCCACCGCTGCAACATACTGCGAGGTGTGGGTGGCAATGCCAGCCATGCGCTGCACAAAGTTAAGCCCCACTCGCTCGCCGGTAAGCACCGCGCGGGCAGGGCCGGTGACGGTTGCCAGCAACTGCTTGGCCTCAAACTCTTTGCCATCGGCAATGTGTAGCTTTACCTGCACCGATGCATCGACGAGCGTGAAAGCTGCGGCAAAAACTTCGCCACCGGCCATCACTCCAGAGTCGCGAGCTACTAGCTTTGCAGTGGCTATGGCCTCGGCCGGAATTAGGTGCTCGGAGGTGGCGTCACCCCAGGGTGCGTCTTCGAGCAGTGCGCGCTTTACGGCCTCTTCGATGATGATTTTCGACAGCACTTTAGGCCTTTCGAACGGTGATTGGACGGGCAAAGTTTGGGTTGGGTTCGGTGTGGTCCAGTCGGAAGTGGGCACCGCGACTTTCGGTGCGAGCAAGCGCGGCAGCGGTCACAACCTTGGCAAGGTCGAGCAGGTTGGCGTCCTCGTAGTCGGTGAACAAGCGAAGCGAGCGCTTCTGCGGGCGCCAAGCTCGGAATGCGTTGCGCGCGGTGCGCAGCCCCATGTCGTCGCGCGCCAGGCCCACGTTGTCCCACATCTGGGTCTGAAGCTCAACGCGGTCAACCACCGGAGCATCCGACGGGTAGCCCAGGTCAACCTCGAGTTCGCGCATCGGTGGCTGGTCGTTGAAGCGTGCAAATCCGAAGCCTTCCGGCCAGGGCTGGTCAAGAACCGAACTGGCACGGTCGGCGAAGACGAGCGATTCGAGCAGGCTGTTGGAGGCCAGTCGATTGGCTCCATGGGAGCCATTGCAGGCAACCTCGCCCACGGCAAATAGTCCGGGGATGGAACTGCGACCAAAGACGTCGGTGGCTATTCCCCCCATCCAGTAGTGGGCTGCTGGAGTTACGGGGATGGGTTGTTTGGCGAGGTTTAGACCATAGGAGCGGCAGGCGGCACTGATGCCAGGGAAGCGCTGGTTTAGGAAGTCGGCACCCAGTCCAGTGGCGTCTAGCATCACCGGCTCGCCACCCTGAGCAAGCATCTCGCGCTGAATTGCACGGGCCACCACGTCGCGAGGCGCGAGTTCTGCCATCGGGTGCAGCTTCTGCATGAATCTTTCGCCCCGGTTGTTGATGAGCACCGCCCCCTCGCCGCGAACAGCCTCGGAGATCAGGAATGAGCCGGGCACTGCGAGTGCGGTTGGGTGGAACTGGTAGAACTCTAGGTCGGCCAGGACGGCTCCGGCTCGAAGAGCCAAGGCAACACCGTCACCCGTGGTCACAGCAGGGTTGGTGGTATGGCGGTAAAGCTGACCAGCACCACCGCTCGCGAGCACCACGATGTCAGCCTCGACGGCCTCAAGCCCCTCGGAAGAAAACACCGAAACGCCAACCACGCGTCCGCCATCCACGAGTAGGTCGGTGACCAGGGTGTGCTCCAAAACTCTGGCATTGGAGCGCTTGAGCGTCTGCACCAGGGCATTGCTGATTCCGGCTCCGGTAGCGTCTCCGCCAACGTGCAGGATGCGCGCGTGTGAGTGCGCGGCCTCGAGCCCAAGCGCAAACTCCGATCCCTGTACAACCTTCTCGGCCCTGTCAAACTCAACGCCAAATCGAATCAGTTCATTGAGGCTGTGGGGTCCCTGCTCGCAGAGCGCCTGAACTGCCGGCTCCCAGCAGAGGCCTGCACCCGCGTAGATTGTGTCGGCCACGTGTTCTGCCACCGTGTCATCGGTGGCGGTAACGGCGGCAATGCCTCCCTGCGCGTAGTGGGTGTTGCTCTCGCCAAGCACGTCCTTGGTGATCAGCGTCACCTCGTGCTGGGTGGCAGCCTTCACCGCGGTGTACAAGCCCGCGATGCCGCTGCCGACAACTATTACCTTCATGCGCGTTGCAGTCTCTCTCGCCCTCGGTTACTTTGGCAGCGCGGCTAGCATGCGCTCGAGGGCAACCTTGGCATCTGCCTGAACCGCTTGATCAACCACAATCTGGTTCACCACGTTTCCCTTCACCAGTTCTTCAAGCACCCAGGCCAGATAAGCCGGGTGAATGCGATACATGGTGGAGCAGGGGCAAATTACAGGGTCGAGGCAGAAGATGGTGTGCTGCGGGTACTGCGCGGCTAGGCGCTGCACCATGTTCACCTCGGTGCCTATGGCAAACACCGATGGCTCGGTGGCAGCCTCCACGGCACGGCGGATGTAGTCGGTAGATCCGTACTCGTCGGCGGCCTGAACCACATCCATTGGGCATTCCGGGTGCACAATCACCCGCACTCCCGGGTAATCTTGGCGGGCCTTCTCGATTTGGCCAACGTTGAAGCGCTTGTGTACCGAGCAGAAGCCATTCCAGAGAATGACCTTGGCGTCGTGCAGCTGCTGTTCGTTATTGCCACCTAGCGCCTTACGTCCCCACCAGAGCGGCATCTGGTCTAGGCCGATTCCCATGGCAAGCGCGGTGTTGCGGCCCAGGTGCTGGTCGGGGAAGAAGAGCACGCGCTCGGCACGCTCGAAAGCCCACTCCAGCACGGTAGCGGCGTTGGAACTGGTGCAGACGATGCCGCCGTTGCGGCCGCAGAAAGCCTTCAGAGCCGCAGACGAGTTCATGTAGGTGACTGGAATTACCGGCACCTTGCCTTCGGCATTTGGTTCAGTTCCGTAAATCTCTGTCAGCTGCTTCCAGCATTCTTCAACACTCGCGCTGTCTGCCATGTCGGCCATCGAGCAACCCGCGGCCAGGTTAGGCAGAATCACTGCTTGTTCGTCGTTGCTCAGGACGTCGGCGGTTTCCGCCATGAAGTGAACGCCACAGAAGACAATCGCCTTAGCGTTTGGGTGGCCCTTAGCTGCAACCGCCAGTTGGAAACTGTCGCCTAGGTAGTCGGCGTGCTGAACAATCTCGTCACGCTGGTAGAAGTGACCCAGGATCACAACGTCATCACCCAAGGTTGCCTTGGCAGCACGGATGCGCTCGTGTAGCGCTTCGTCACTGGCCGCGCGATACTCGGCCGGAATCTGAGCCTGAACCGGCGCACCAAGTGGAATGTGATCCTCGCTGGAGGCCCCCGGACCGTACTCGGCAATGCCCTTGTCAAACTCCCACGGGCCCTTGGCCAGTTCGGTGTCGCAGGTGGAACCCTGCACGCCCTTCACTGCCAGCTGAATGCGCTCATTCACCGATGCTGTGGGAGTCATTTCTTCTACTGCTTTCTTACTTTCGGACTAGTAGTCCGATGGCTTGTTGAGGGGGCCGCGGTCAGCCAGGCTGCGGGTCTTGTCGTAGGTGTAAAGGGCTGGAGGTCGGTTTGAGGCGCCGGCCACAACTCGTCCAGTTGGGATGATCGCGCCGGATGCCTCCACCGAGCGGCGGAAGTTGCCCTTGTCCAGCGGGCGTCCGAGAACTATTTCGTATACCTCGCGAAGCTGCGCGAGGGTGAATTCCTCGCCGAGGAAGCCGTGAGCAACCCGAGAGTAGTTGAGCTTGGCACGAAGACGCCAGAGGGCATACTCCACAATCAGGTTGTGGTCGAAGGCAAGTTCCGGCAGGCAGTCGGCAGCCAGCCAGTGCACATTCTCGCTCTCAACCGCGCGGTCGGCTTCGTCTGTGCCAACCAAAGCCCAGTAGACGATGGAAACCACTCGCTCGGCGGCCGCCCCAGCTGATCGCTCAGGTGCCCCAAAGGAGTAGAGCTGCTCCAGGTAGCGGGAGGTAAGTCCGGTGGTCTCGCGCAGGTTGCGGGCCGCGGCTTGGTCCAGTGACTCATTTCCAGCCAGCGGGCCACCGGGGAGCGCCCACTTTCCGAGGTGCGGCTCGCGGATGCGCTTCACCAGAGGGATCATGAGGGTGTTGCGGCCATTCTCATCCGGGCGCAGGGCAAAGATCGCGGTGCTGATTGCCAGATTTGGCTGCATCGGTGCTCCTGCGGGGAGATGAACGGAACAGTAAAAGTAACTGTGACTTTAACTCACTATAGCACTTAGTGTCACTGTGACACTAACCAAGTTGCCGGCAACTTAAGGTTTAGCATCTGGTCAAGGTTAGGGAAACCCTCAGGCTGCAGAGGGCAGGCGGCAGTAGGCTAGAAACACCGATGCGCTGTTGCATGGGTTGAATAATTAAGCACCGCAGTTCCAAGAGAAAGTCTCAAAGATGAGCCACCTAGATTTCGTCAAAAACCTTCGCCCAGACAGAAACCTTGGAATGGAACTAGTGCGTGCCACGGAGGCCGCCGCAATCAGTGCCCGACACTTCATCGGTAAGGGTGACAAAAACGCAGCCGATGGCGCTGCCGTAGACGCAATGCGCGCCTTCCTGGCAACTGTAGACATGCAGGGCGTAATCGTGATTGGTGAGGGCGAAAAGGACGACGCCCCAATGCTTTACAACGGTGAGCAGGTCGGTAGCGGCCAGGGGCCGCTCTGTGACATCGCGGTAGACCCAATTGACGGAACCTCGCTTACCGCAGCCGGTCGGCAGAATGCGCTCAGCGTTATCGCCGTTGCCGATCGCGGCTCCATGTTAGACGCCTCCACTGTGTTCTACATGGACAAGCTGGTTGCCGGAGCGGAGGCCAGGGGAGTGCTCGACATTCGCCTGCCAATCGCCGAGAACATTCGCCTGCTTGCCAAGGCCAAGGGCAAGCCGGTGGATGAGATGGTAATCGCGGTTCTCGACCGCCCGCGTCATGCCGGCCTGATCGAGGAGATTCGAGCCGCCGGAGCGGCAACCCGCCTGATGCTTGACGGTGACGTTGCCGGTGGTATCAATGCCGCCATGTATGGCACGCGCATTGACATGTGCGTTGGCACCGGCGGCAGTCCGGAGGGTATTGTCACCACCTGCGCCATCAAGGCACTAGGCGGATTCATCCAGGGAATGCTCGCGCCAAAGGACGAGGAAGAGGCAGCCCGCGGCATTGCCGCCGGCCTAAAGATGGATTACGTTTACGGTGCCGATGAGCTGGTGACCAGCGACAACACGCTGTTTGTGGCAACCGGTGTCACCGATGGCGGTTTGGTGCAGGGAGTTCGCCGCAAGGGGCCGATCATCCGGACAGACTCAATCATCCTGCGCAGCGCCAGTGGCACCATCCGCCGCATTCAGAGCGACTATTCGGCGGAGCGCTGGGGCTAGCGAGCAAACGCCTGCAGGCTAATCTCGTGCAGCGGACCATTGGTAGCAAGCACCGATGATGATTCTTCCGTGAGTGGGCCGTCGATCGCGCTGAAGCGACCACCGGCCAGCTCAACAATGGGCACCAGAGCGGCAATATCGTAAATCTTGAGGTCATGCTCTGCCACAATGTCGACCGAACCCTCGGCCAGGTACATGTAGCTGAGGAAGTCGCCGTAGGCGCGGGTGCGCCAAACCTGACGGCTCATGCTCATCAGCTGATCCAGGTAGCCGTAGCTGTCCCATAGTTGCAGGTTGTTGTAGCTCAACGAGGCGTATTCCAGCTCGGAAATGCCGCTCACGGCCAGCTGTCGGACCGAACCGTCCACGTCGCGAGTGAATGCGCCAATGCCTGGAGCGGCCCACCAGCGGCGTCCTAGCGCTGGGGCGGATACAATCGAGAGAACCGGCTTCTTGTCAATCGAAAGTGCAATCAGGGTGGCCCAAACCGGAACCCCGCGAAGGTAGTTTGCCGTTCCATCAATCGGGTCAATGATCCACTTGCGGTCAACGCTTCCGCTGACGCCAAATTCCTCACCGATGATTCCGTCGGCCGGGGCATCGGTGGCCAATATGGCCTTCAACGCCTGCTCCACTGCCTGATCAGCGTCGGTGACTGGGGAACGGTCAGGCTTGGTCTCCACCTTCAGGTCAAGAGCGCGGAAGCGGGCCAGCGAAATCTGGTCAGCGGCGTCGGCAAGCTTTTGGGCTAGCGCCAGATCCGCAGCGAAATCAGTCATGCTTCAAATTTAGCGGGCGATTAGTACTCGGACTTGTCGGAGAGCGAAGCCATTAGGCGCCTGAGTGAATCTACGCGGGCGGCTCCATGAACACCGAGTGAACCGGCTTCAACCGCCTCGTCCAGACCGCAGTCCGGAGCACCTTTAAGGTGAGTACAACCGCGGGGGCACTCCTGGATCACCTTGTAAAGGTCTTCGAAGCTGCGGATTAAGTTTTCAAACTTAACGTGGCCGAGCCCGAAGGAGCGCACTCCCGGGGTATCGATGATCCAGCCGGTGGCGCCAATCTCGCCATCCAGAGCGATGGCGCGAACCGCGGTTGAGGTGTGGCGGCCGCGACCGGTAACGGCGTTGACGTGACCGGTCGCGAGCAGAGCCCCGGGAACTAGGGCGTTCACCATTGTGCTCTTGCCCACTCCCGAGTGGCCAACCACAACGCTGGTGTGGCCGGTGAGAACGCTGCGGAGGGCTGGCAGGCTCGGGGCATCGGAGCGGTTCAAGATCACCGGAATATCTAGACCGGCAAAGTGCGAGATGAACTCGTCTGGGTTGGAGAGGTCGGTCTTGGTGATGCAGAGGATCGGGCGCAGACCGGCATCGAAGGCGGCGGCAACGTAACGGTCAATCAGGCGAGTTCGCGGCTCCGGGTTGGCAATCGCCACCACAATCACCATCTGGTCAGCGTTGGCCACGATAGCCCGCTCAACCACATCGCTGTCATCTGCACTGCGGCGCAGCAGGGTCTTGCGCGGCTCAATTCGTACTACGCGGGCCAGCGCACCTACTGTCTCGCTGGTATCACCGGCTAAGGCAACGATATCGCCCACCACCGGTCCAGCCTTGCGCAGCTCCTTGGCCAGAGTGGCGTCAACCATGCGTCCACCATCGCTGAGAAGAACGCGGTAGCGACCGAGGTCAACTCCGAGAACCATGCCAACTGGGGCACTCTCGTGCTGTGGGCGAATCTTGGTGCGAGGCTTATTGCCCTTGGGATTTGGCCTAACCCTAACGTCGGTCTCGTCTAGGTCGTGACCGCTTCCGTCTGGTTCATAGAGCCAACTCAACTACTCGGCCTCAACCATCTGCAGCCACATTTGGGCAAAGTTTGGCATGGTCTTGCTCGTGGTTGAAATGTCCTCAACCTCAATGCCCGGCACGCGCAGGCCAATGATGGCGCCAGCGGTTGCCATTCGGTGGTCCTCGTAGCTGTGCCAGAGCGCTCCGTGCAGGTTTTCGCTCGGGTCAATCTCAAGTCCGTCCGCCGTCTCGCGGCAAATGCCACCGATGCGGTTGATCTCGGTTGCCAATGCGGCAAGTCGGTCGGTCTCGTGGCCGCGAAGGTGCGCAATGCCCCAAATCCGGCTCGGGGAGCTGGCGATGGCCGCCAGCGCCGCAACCACAGGAGCTAGTTCGCCACCGATGGAAAGGTCAATCTCGATTCCGTGGATTTCGCCGCTTCCGGTGATGGTTAGGCCGCGCTCATCGCGCACAATCTCGGCGCCCATCTGCTGAAGGATGCCGTCGAACTCATCGCCAACCTGAGTGGTGGTTTCTGGCCAGCCAGGAATTGTGACGGAGCCTCCCGCAACCATTGCCGCGGCCAGGAACGGACCGGCGTTGGACAGGTCTGGCTCAATGGCAACCACTCCACCGCGGATGGGTCCAGGCTCCACTCGCCACACTGTTGGCTTGGGGTTCGAAACCCGTACTCCGCGCTTTTCGAGAGTGTCCAGAGTCATCTCGATGTGCGGTAGCGAAGGCAGGTGCTCACCCTCGTGAGTAAGAGTTAGGCCATTCTCAAAGCGTGCGGCGCTGAGCAACAGACCGGAGACAAACTGACTCGAGGCCGAGGCATCGATTGTGAGGTTTCCGCCCGGAACCGAACCGGTGCCATTGACGGTGAATGGCAGCGAGCCAGCGCCAGCATCTTGAACTTCAACTCCAAGTGCTCGCAGGCTATCGATCGTGGTGTGCATTGGGCGGCGGCGGGCGGCCTCGTCACCATCGAAACGAATCTCACCGGTGGCGAGTGTGGACATCGGTGGAACAAAGCGCATGACCGTGCCGGCTAGGCCGCAGTCGATGGTGGCTGGGCCCACTAAAGGCTTGGGGGTGACTAAAAGGTCACCGTTGTTGTTCTGCTCAATCTTGGTACCTAGCGAGCGAAGCGCCTCGATCATCAACTTGCTGTCGCGGGAGTGCAGGGGAGCTGTGAGCAGTGTCTCCTCGGCTGCCAATGCGCTGAGCACCAACTCGCGGTTGGTTAGGCTCTTAGATCCTGGAAGGGCAACGGTGGCGTTGAGTGGACCGTTTGCGACGGGAGCCAACCAAGGCTTTGCGGAATGATTTACCTGCGACATTGGTTCAAAATTACCATGACAGCAGTTTTGGAGGCAGCGGCGATAAACTCGCATGCAATGACTACCTCTAACGCTGCTGACCAGCGCCAAATGCTTCGCGAGTTTGAAGAGCACACAATGCCCCTCATGCCGCGGTTGCTAGCCCAGGCTCGCGCTCTGACTAACAGTGAGCAAGATGCCCAGGACTTGGTTCAAGAAACCTATCTCAAGGCATTCCGCGCTTGGAAGCAGTTTGAGTTGGGAACCAACCTCAAGGCCTGGTTGGTGAAAATCATGAAGAACACCAACCTGAATAACCTCGAGAAGTCCAACCGCGATAAGACTCGCGGTTCTATCGACGAACTCGAGGATTGGCAGGTTGGGGGTGCCGAGTCACTGACCGCACGCGCTAGTCGATCAGCCGAGGCTGAGGCTATGGAAAACCTTCCAACCTCCACGGTTCTCAAGGCGCTAGACACTCTGCCTGCGGAGTTCCGCGAGGTAGTGCTGCAGGCAATCGTGGTGGGACTTCCATACGCCGAGATTGCCGAGAACATGGGCACTCCGGTTGGCACAGTCATGAGTCGCCTGCATCGGGGTAAAAAAGCCCTGCGCGTGGCACTGGCCGAATATGCCCGCGAAGAGGGCTATTTGAATGAAAATGAACTTGAAACAGAGCAGGAATAAACGGGGACATCATGGCCGAGTTTGATTGCGAAGAGACTAAACGCCACGTACACGAGTACCTGCAGGCGGAACTGACCGACCAGGAGATGGAAGAAATCACCGCACACCTGGCCAATTGCGACAGCTGCGAGGGTGATTACGACTTCGAGCAGGTGTTCAACAAGGTGATTCAGCGCTCTTGCACCGAGGCGCCGCCCGAAGAGCTCGCGCACCGCATCCACGATCGCATCCGCAAGCTGTTGGATGAGGGTCACGCCACCGCTGAGAGCGCGATAGAGGGCTAAGCCCTAGTTTTCAGGCGCCTCTAGGTCTAACCACTCGTACCAGCCTCGGTTTAGAACCAGCCAAGCAATGAGGCCATAGCCAACCTGGCCCGGCAAATTATGCTCCGATGCCTCGATCTCGAGGTTCCAGCCCTCGTGATTAACGAGCGGGCGGAAGCAATCCACGAAGGCAATGCCGCGACGACTGGCGACGTCCTCATATCCGCTGGCCAGATGTTCGATCTCGCGGTTGAGCTCCGGATTGTGACTAGGAAGCGGGCCAACCAGGAAGGTGCTGATGCCCCCGCGCTTGCACTCATCCAGGATGGTCGCTACATTGAGGCGGCTTCGGCTGATGCTAATGCCACTGGCCGGATCTAGGTTATTGAGCGCAATGACAAGACGGTTGTCGGTGTCGGGAGAGAATCGCCTGCTGACCTCTTCTTTCCAGCGCTCGGCCAAACGGCCGCTGGTCTCATCGGGCACTGGCAAAGCGAAGATGTCGACGCGGGGTTCAATTGCCGGAGTCTTGGCGGTCACGCGACCAACCCAACCCATTCCGCGAGGGTCCCCAGCCGCGCTGATGGAAGAGTCGCCAAGAATGACGATTCTGACATCTTTGCGGGACAAGCTGTGCCTCTCGGTCTGCCGGCCAGAGCCGGGCATCGGTGGGATAAAACAAAGGGGACTGAACCACTGGTTCAGCCCCCATTTTAGTTTTTAGGTGGCGCTTTCGCCTAAGCGAAGGCTCTGGCAATCAGGTCTGCCTGCTCTGCAGCGTGAGTCTTGGCGCTACCAGCAGCCGGCGATGCCGATGCGGGACGCGATACCAACTTGGCAACCTGGCCGTTCATGTACTTAGGCAGGAACAGGCCAATGTAGGTCCAAGGACCCTGGTTGGCAGGCTCATCCTGAACCCAAACCAGCTCGGCGTTTGGATACTGCTCGTAGGCTGCCTTGATCTCGTCAACCGGAGTTGGGTAAAGCTGTTCGACGCGAATGATTGCGGTCTTGCCATCGCCACGCTTCTGCGATTCTACCAGAAGGTCCCAGTAGACCTTGCCGGAGCAGAACAGCACCTTGGTGACGTTAGCTGGGTTCAGTCCCTGCTCGTCGGTGATCACCGGACGGAAGGTGCCGCTGGTGAAGTCCTCAACCTTGCTGGAGGCAGCCTTCAGACGCAGCATGCTCTTTGGTGCAAATACCACCAGCGGGCGCTTCTGTTCCATGTAGGCCTGCTGACGCAGCAGGTGGAAGTGCGAGGCTGGCGTTGACGGCTGTGCCACAGTCATGTTGTTCTGAGCACAGAGTTGCAGGTAGCGCTCGATTCGGGCGGAGGAGTGGTCCGGTCCCTGACCCTCGTAGCCGTGAGGGAGAAGCAGCACGAGACCGCTGGTCTGACCCCACTTCTGCTCGGCGCTGGAGATGAACTCGTCCACGATGGTCTGCGCACCGTTAGCGAAGTCACCGAACTGGGCCTCCCAAAGGGTGAGAGCCGCCTTGTTCTCAACCGAGTAGCCGTACTCGAAGCCCAGGGCGGCGTACTCGCTTAGCAGCGAGTCGTAGATCCAGAATTTGGCCTGCGAGTCGCTCAAATTGCGAAGCGGCATCCACTCCTGACCGTTCTCGCGGTCGTGGAAGACGGCGTGACGCTGAACGAAGGTTCCGCGGCGGGCGTCCTGGCCGGCTAGGCGAACCGGAGTTCCCTCCAGAAGCAGCGAGCCCAGAGCAAGAAGTTCACCGAAGCCCCAGTCGATTCCACCCTCGCGCGACATCTCGACGCGCTTGGCGAGGAGCTGCTGAAGCTTGGGGTGAACGGTGAAGGCTGGCGGAACGTTGTTGTGGGCGTCACCGATGAGCTCAACAATCTGCTTGGAGATTGCGGTCTCGTGGCTCACCACAGGCTTGTCGCTGGCGGTGGTGCCGATGCCAGCCGGGCGTGGCTGTAGCTCTGCCGGCTTGCTCATGGCCTCGTGAACCTCGTTGAAGGTGTTCTCCAACTTGGCCTGGAAGCGTGCGTTTACGGCGTCGAACTCGTCCTGAGTAATGTCCCCACGACCAACCAGGCTCTCCATGTACAGCGTGCGAACCGAGCGCTTCTGCTCGATCAGGTTGTACATGAGAGGGTTGGTCATCGAAGGGTCATCGCCTTCGTTGTGGCCGCGTCGACGGTAGCAAACCAGGTCAACTACAACGTCCTTCTTGAATTCCTGGCGGAACTCGAAGGCAAGTTGAGCAACGCGAACTACGGCCTCTGGGTCGTCACCGTTCACGTGGAAAATCGGTGCCTGGATTCCCTTGGCAATGTCGGTGCTGTAGGTGGTGGAGCGGCTCTCTCCCGGAGGAGTGGTGAAGCCAATCTGGTTGTTGATAACCAGGTGCACGGTTCCACCGGTGCGGTAACCGCGCAGGTTCCACATGTTCAAAGTCTCAGGAACAACGCCCTGGCCGGCGAACGCGGCATCTCCGTGTACCAGAACTGGCATCACCGGGAAGTTGCCCTTGTAGGCGTTCATGCCCAGGCGATCCAGTTTGGCGCGAACAATGCCCTCGAGAACCGGGTTTACGGCCTCGAGGTGGCTTGGGTTGGCCGCCAGCGACACTGCAACCTGGTTGCCCTCGGCACTGGTGAAGGTGCCCTCGGTGCCCAGGTGGTACTTCACATCGCCAGATCCCTGAACCGACGAGGTGTCGAAGTTGCCTTCGAACTCGCGGAACACCTGGCCGTAGGTCTTACCGGCAATGTTGGTCAAAACATTTAGGCGACCGCGGTGAGCCATACCGATGGCAACTTCTTCGAGCCCCGAGTTGGCGGACTGCTGCAGAACCTCGTCGAGGAACGCGATGGTGGACTCGCCACCCTCGAGGGAGAAGCGCTTCTGGCCAACGAACTTGGTCTGAAGGAAGGTCTCGAAAGCCTCAGACTCGTTCAGCTTCTCAAGGATGTGCAGTTGCTCATCGTGGGTTGGCTTGGAGTATGGTCGCTCCAGTTTGTCCTGGAGCCACTTGCGCTGTGCAGGGTCCTGGATGTGCATGTACTCCACGCCAACGGTGCGGCAGTAGGAGTCGCGAAGAATTTTGTAGATGTCGCGGAATAGCATCTTGCTCTTGCCGCCAAAGCCACCGGTCTTGTAGCTGCGGTCAAGGTCCCAGAGGCTGAGACCGTGGTTGCGGATATCCAGGTCCTCGTGGGTGCGCTGCTGGTACTCAAGCGGGTCGATGTCCGCCATGAGGTGACCCGCGGTGCGGTAGGCGTTGATGAGCTCCTGAATGCGCGCAGCCTTGCTGCGGTCATCGTGCTCGTCGCTCTCAAAGTCTGTGGTCCAGCGGACAGGCTCATAAGGAATGCGAAGGTCGCTGAAGAGGTCATCGTAGAACCCGCGCTCACCCAGAAGCAGCTCGTGCACCTTCTTGAGGAACTCGCCACTGCCGGCACCCTGAATTACACGGTGATCGTAGGTGCTCGTGAGGCTGATGGTCTTGCTGATACCAAGCTTGGCGGCCTGCGCATCGGTCATGCCCTGGAACTCGGCTGGGTACTCAAGTGCACCGGCACCGATGATGGAACCAGCGCCCTGCATTAGGCGAGGAACCGAGTGAACGGTACCGATGCCACCGGGGTTGGTGAGCGAGATCGTGGTGCCGGCGAAGTCGCCCGCGGTCAACTCGTTCTTGCGAGCCCGCTTAACCATGTCCTCGTATGCCGAAAGGTACTCGGCAAAGTTGAGGCGCTCGGCGCGCTTGATGTTTGGAACCAGGAGTGCACGGGTGCCGTCCGGCTTAGGAATGTCGATGGCCAGACCAAGGTTGATGTGGGCTGGCTGAACTACCGCCGGCTTGCCGTCAATCTCGGTGTAGTAAACGTTCTGGCTCGGCATCTCCTTGACCGCGCGGATGAGTGCGTAGCCAATGATGTGGGTGAACGAGACCTTGCCGCCGCGGGTGCGAGCCAGGTGGCTGTTGATGACAATGCGGTTGTCAATCATTAGCTTGGCTGGAATGGTGCGAACACTGGTAGCGGTTGGCACGTGCAGCGAGGCATCCATGTTTGCGGCCAGGGCCTTTGGCATGCCCTTAAGAATGGTGACCTGGTCCTCGGCCTCGCCCTCAACCACCGAGATGGAGGAGGTGATTGGTGCCTGGGCAGGAATAGGGGCGCTCTTGGCCTCAACACGGGTGGTCTTTGCCACCAGTACTGGGCTAGTTGCAGGCTCCGATGCTGCTACCGCGACCGGAGCGGCGGCGGCTGGTGCAGCCACTGGTGCAGCGGCGGCAGTGACCGAGGCGGCACCCGCCTTTGCGTTCACGTACTGCTCGTAACGCTGCAGGGTTGGAACCCAGGAGGCATCAACTGAGTTTGGATCTTTTTTGTACGATTCGTACATTTCTTCTACGAGCCATTCGTTGGCTCCGAATTCGTTTTCCCCGTGACCGGTTTCAGTCGACAAGAGTTCACCCTCTTAAATCCCGCATTGTCCATTCAATAGCGTGTTTAAGCCTACCTGCCACCTAGGTCGCGATTGTCCGTTATCAGGAAGTTATCAGCCCCTATTTCCAAACCTGTCACCCGCGGTGGCTATGCTGTAAGCACAGATGGACGACCATAGTTTGGCTTTGATTTTGGGTGGGTCAACCCGATGAGTAACTGGCTCTTGCTCTGCGTGGGCATCATTCTCACCTTTGGATCCGCGCTCTTCGTGGCATCGGAGTTCTCCCTGGTCAATCTGGAACGCACCGATTTGGAGTCGCGACGCGACCGCGGTGAAAAGGGTCTGAGCAACAGCATCCGTGCTCTAAAACGGACCAGTCACCACCTGTCTGGTGCCCAGCTAGGCATCACAATCACCACAATGCTCACCGGTTTTATAAGTGAACCTGCCCTGGATGCATTGCTCCGCCCAAGCCTTATGGGTTGGGGGATGAGCCGCGGAACTGCATCGGGTGTAGCCACGGTTCTCACCATGGTTCTGGCCACGCTCTTCTCATCGCTATTTGGTGAGCTAATCCCCAAGAAGTTGGCCCTCACAAATCCCCTTGCAGTAAACCGCTTTGTGATTCCTTTCCAACTGGCATTCAGTTGGGCCTTCAACTGGATGATTACTGGGCTTATGGGTATTGGCAACCTAGCGGTTCGAGCCTTGGGTATTGAACCGCGCGAAGAGTTGAGCAGTTCGCGCACCGCCGATGAATTGGCCAGCCTGGTTCGTCGTGCCGCCAGCCTAGGCGCCCTCGATGCTCAGACTGCAACGCTTATCACCAAGACTCTGACGCTAAACCAACTGACTGCAGCTGACATCATGACTCCGCGTCCGCGCATGCATGTCATTGATCGCGAGGAATCGGTGGCCCGCGTTATTGAGCTCTGCAACCAAACTGGGCACAGTCGATTCCCAATCATCGATGGCACGAGCGATGACGTCATCGGTGTTGTACACGTAAAGCAGGCCGCTGCGGTTCCTCGAGAGAAGCGTGCCGAGGTTCCGGTTAGCGCAATTTTGGTTGAGGCTGAGCGGGTGCCCGAGAGCATGCCATTGGAGAGCCTCATGGGGTCACTTCGCTCCAAGGGCCTTCAGTTGGCCATTGTGGTTGACGAGTACGGCGGAACCGCCGGCCTGGCAACGCTTGAAGACCTCGTGGAAGAGCTGGTGGGAGAGCTGGCGGATGAGCACGATCGGGCCAAAGTGGGAATTCGCCGCGGCCCGGCGGGCAGCGTCATCTTCCCCGGCATGATGCGCCCCGACGAACTGCGTGAACTTGCGGTCAAGATTCCCGAGCACGGCGCCTACGAGACCGTGGGCGGTTACCTGATGTCTGCCTTGGCCAAGATTCCGGTTGCTGGAGATGAGCAGCGAATCGATGGCGGCGTGCTTCGGGTAGAACGCATGGATGGCCGCCGCGTTGAACGAGTTCGTTTCACGCCAGATCCAATCCACTCTGGGGAGGTCAGCAATGGCTAACGCCTGGCTTGGCCTGCTCTGGTTCTTGCTCATGCTGGTGGGTAACGCATTCTTCGTGGCGGCAGAGTTTGCGCTCATCTCTGCTCGGCGAGCTCAGATTGAGCCGCGAGCCGAGGCCGGCAGCGGCGCGGCAAAGATCACCATTAAGGCTATGGAGCGTGTGCCGATCATGCTGGCAACCAGCCAAATCGGTGTAACCGTATTCTCGCTGGCAATCCTGCTGGTAGCCGAACCGTCCATTCACACCTTGGTTGGTGGACCGCTGGAGGCTATGGGAATAGGTGCCACCTCCGCAGAGGTAGTTGCTCTGATCGTGGCCCTGATACTGGTGGCATCGATGCACGTGATTCTGGGAGAACTTATTCCCAAGCAGATTACGTTTGCAATCCCCGAGCGACTCGCACTGGTTCTGGTGCCAGCGCTTTACGGTTTGGCAATGGCGCTTCGCCCAATAGTGTGGGCAATGAACGGTGTGGCCAATCTCCTAATTCGCGCTTTCGGAATTGTTCCCAAAGACTCGGCCCACACCGCCTACACGCTCGACCAGGTGGAAGATATCGTGGAGCACTCAACGCGTGAGGGAGTCCTGAGCGATACCTCGGGAGCCATTAGCAACACCTTTGAGTTCACCGAAAAGCAGGTGAAGGACATTGTTGTGCCATTCGCCCGTTTGGTTTCATTCGAGGCTCCAGTCACCCCGGAGCAGGTGGAGAAGGCGGTTGCCCAGCACGGCTTTAGCCGCTACCCACTTTTTGCCGATGGAGAGCTGCGAGGTTACCTGCACATCAAAGATGTGCTCGACCTAGATGACGACGAGTACCGCAGCCCATTCCCTGCCAAGCGAGTTCGCACCCTCATGAACTTGGCAACCCACACTGAGCTCGAGGATGCTCTGGCACTCATGCGCCGCGGTGGGCAACACCTCGCAACGGCAGTTGACGCCGATGGTCTGGATGTTGGAATCATATTCCTCGAGGACATTCTCGAAGAGCTGGTGGGAGAAGTTCAGGACGCCACCCGGCGCTAGCCAAGCACCCCAGTACCTCCGCTAACTACTCAGTTGGAAACCAACCTCGCGCATACTGCGGCGGCCAGTAGGAAAGTTCCTCACCCAATTCAGCCGCTGCTCGTGCCGGCCAGAACGGGTCGCGTAGCGCCGCGCGTCCAACCGAAACCACGCCTAACTGGTGGGTAAGCAGAATCTCCTCGGCCTGGTGGCCTGTGGTGATGAGGCCAACACCGCCTACCGGGTCACCGTTGTGTTCGGCAACGTATTCCGCATACGGAATCTGGTAACCAGGAGCCACAGGAATGTGAACCCCAGCAACAAGTCCTCCAGTGGAGATGTCGAACAAGTCGGCTCCAGCTTCTTTCGCCCACTTCAAAATCTGGGCGGTGTCCTCGCGGTGCAGGCCGTCTGGGTGCCAGTCGGTAGCGCTTACTCGCACAATCACCGGATAGTCGGGGCCAACGGCCTTTCTAACTTCGGCAACCACCTCAAGTAAAAAGCGAGCACGATTCTCGATTGAACCGCCATAAATATCGCTGCGCTGGTTGGTGAGTGGGGACATGAATTGGTGCAGAAGGTAACCGTGCGCAGCATGAACCTCAACGCAGTCAAATCCAGCTGCCACAGCCCGCTTAGCTGCCTGTGCCCAAGCGTGAACCAGCCTGGCAATCTCGGAGGTTTCGAGCGCCCGAGGGGCATCGTAGCCGGGGAAGGCATCGGTGCCAGTGGAAACGGTCTGCCAGCCGCCGTCAGCCAGCGAGACTGAGCCGGGAGCGTAGCCAGGCCAGCCCCGGTTAGTGCTGCCCTTGCGGCCCGCGTGGGCAAGCTGGATGCCAATCTTTCCGCCCAAGGTGTGAACCAGATCGGTCACCTTGCGCCAAGCCTCGGTCTGTTCTTCGTTCCAGATCCCTGGACACCAGGGGCTGATGCGGCCCTCCGGAGTGATTCCGGTTGCCTCGGCCATGATCAAGCCGGCACCGCCCATAGCAAACTTGCTGTGGTGTGCGAGGTGGAAGTCGCCAACCACACCATCCTGGTTGTCGCAGGAATAGATGCACATTGGGGCGATCCAGGCGCGGTTTCTAAACTCAACCGAACGAATCTTGATGGGAGTAAATAGCTTGGACACGTCAATAGCCTAACTTGGAAGCATGGACGCAAGTGAGCTGGGGTTGCTACTACCGGCACCCGCCCCCGCCGACGACAAATATTCACGGGGAACCGTTGGTTTTGTTACCGGTTCTGAGGCCTATCCAGGTGCTGCCCTGCTCAGTATTGCGGGGGCGCAGGCAACTGCGGTTGGATTCGTGCGTTACGTCGGGCCGCGTCGTGTGGCGGATCTCCTGCTTGTTGCCGCCCCTGAAGTAGTGGTTTCTGAAGACGTGGCAACCGCCGGGCCGGCGCAGGCTTGGGTTCTGGGTTCGGGTGTTGGTTTCCGCACCGATGCCCAGCACGCAAATATCAAGGAGGCCCTGGAGCGATACCCGGTTGCCGTAGTTGATGCGGGCGCTCTCGAGCTCATTGGTGAGGCGAAGCTGGCCCCGGATGCCCACCTGCTTTTGACTCCACACCGGGGAGAACTTTGTCGCCTGCTGAACCGTCTCAACCCAGGCAAGCTCCGTCACCCGGAGCAACTGGATCAACCTGATATTGCATTCCAAGCAGCGGCCGAGGCGGCCGAGCTGACTGGTCAGACCGTTCTCCTCAAGGGATCCACCACCATCGTCGTGGCAGCCAACGGCGAGCACGTTCTGGTTGGGCCAAACTCACCGTGGTTGGCAACTGCCGGAACCGGCGACGTTCTAGCCGGGGTAATCGGTGGGATTGCGGCCCAGAACCCCGAGATTGCTGCCAATAATTGGCTGGACATTGCCCGCCTGGCGGTTGAGTTGCATTCCGCCGCGGCGGAGCTTGCCCACGAGAAGGGAACCGTGACGGCCTCGAGTGTGGCTTCAGCAGTTTCACAGGCGGTGTCAAGAAGATTCTCCAGATGATTCCGAGACTCAAGACCCTGGTAACCAGTCGCTGGTTCTTACTTGCCGCGTTCGTATTAGAGCACATCTGGCTGGTCTGGGAGGGCCTCAAAGGTGTTGGCTTGCCCATGGGGGACATCATCTTCGCCTACCACCCGTGGGTGAAGCAGATGGTCGAGACTCACACCGTGATGGGCATCACGGTTCCCTGGGTCTATCCATACCCAGACCTCCTATTTATGTTCGTCCCTTACTGGTTCTCATTCGGAGATTTCCAGCGTTCCTGGCTCGTCATGGGTGGGGCAATTGACCTAGCTGCGATGGCTGTTCTCCTGTTTTGGCCACGCAGCTACGATCGAGCCAGAATCCGGGCCGCTTGGTTCTGGATTTTGGCTCAGCTGATTCTTGGACCAGTCTCAATCTCCCGTTTGGACAGCATCTCCATCGCGGTTGCCATCATTGGACTCGTCGCTTGGTTGCGAGCCAAGCCGGCAACTGCAGCGGTCTGGTTTGCTATCGCCACCTGGATTAAAGTTTGGCCGGTCACCCTTTTGGCTGTCACCATCGCCGAGGCCCGAAAGTGGAAACCAACCGCTATCTGGGCTGGTGCTGTTGGCGGTGCGATTCTGGCTGTTGGTCTCCTTCTCGGAGGGGTCCACAACTCGCTTTCGTTCATCACCGAGCAGACCGGCCGCGGAATTCAAATTGAGTCGCCGTGGGCGATGCCTTGGCTCTGGGGTCGCATTGCTCACCTCGATGGGTATGGCCTCTACTACAGCTATGCGCTGAAGACCTTTCAGGTCAAGGGTCCTGGAATTGAAACGCTCTCGGCAATCCTCGGCCCAACCATGTACCTTGCCCTCTTAATCACCATTTGGTTGGGCTGGTGGGTCATTCGCCACGGCGATCTTGAGAGCGTGGCACTTCGCAACGAGGTGTTCGCTTGGACGGTGCTAACGGCCGTCCTCGACATGATTGTCTTCAATAAGGTGGGCTCGCCACAGTACTACGGCTGGTTGATTGTTCCTGCCATTTTGGGTCTCATCGAGCGGGTGCCTAACTGGCGCATCGTGGTGGCCTGGCTGGTGGGTATTCTCGCCCTGACCGGTTTTATTTACCCCGATATCTACGGTCACATTTTGAAGTCCCAGGAATGGGCTACGGCTATGTTGACCATGCGCAATGTCCTCGCAGTTGCACTGCTGGTATTCACCAACCTCAGGCTGGTGGAGCTAGCCCTCCAGCAGCTGCGTCAGAAGCGGGCCAACTAGGTCCTTCTCAATCAAGAAGCCGTCATGTCCGTATTCGGATGTGATGGTCTGGAGACCGCCGCCAACCAGTTCGCAGCGCAGGTTTGCTGCAATCTCGGCCTGACCGCTGATGGGGAATAGGCGGTCGGAGTCGATTCCCGCTACTAGAGTGCGAGCCTTAACCTTGCCTAACGCGTCTGCTAGTGAGCCGCGGTCACGAGTGATGTCGTGCGAGTTCATGGCGTTCACCAACAAAATGTACGAGTTGGCATCGAAGCGACGGGTGAACTTGTTTCCGTGGAAATCCAGGTAGCTCTCAACGGCAAAGCGTCCGCCGCCGCCAAGTGGGTTCACCGATGACTGCCAGCTGCGCTGGAACCGATCGTTGAGTTCACTTGGGGAGCGGTAGTTGAGCAGTGCCATGCGACGAGCCAAGGCGAGACCGCGGTGCGGCCCTTGACCAGCTCGAGCCTCGTAGAAGCTTCCGTCCTTAAATGCGGGGTCGGTCTTGATGGCCTCAATTTGCACGCAGTTGAGCGCAATCTGGTCAGCGGTTGACACCGGTGGTGCGGCGATCACGGCAAGGTTGGTCATAGCGTCCGGGAAAGTAACACCCCACTCGAGCGAGTGCATAGCTCCCATGGAGCCACCGATGACTGCATGCCACTTGGTGATGCCGATGGCCTCACCGAAAGCTCGCTGAGCAGCAACCTGGTCGCGGATGGTCAGAAATGGGAACCGGGCCGCAAACTCATGCCCCTTGGAGTCAAGCGAGGAAGGTCCGGTGGAACCCTGGCATCCGCCCAAGACGTTGGGTGCAACCACATAAAACTTGTTGGTGTCAATGGCCAGGCCTGGGCCAACAATCTCGCTCCACCAGCCCTCGGTCGGGTGTGCCTTTGAGGCAGACCCGGCAACGTGGGAGTCTCCGGTGAGCGCATGCAGAATCAAAACAGCATTGCTTGCGTTGGAGTTCAACTCACCCCAAGACTCGTAGGCAATACGGTATGGGCCAAGTTCTTTGCCGCTCTCCAGCTTTAGACCGGGCAGTGGCACAAATTCGCGATCACCCGCAGGGTCACCATCGCGCCAAGCGCCGGTGGCAGGGGGCCTACCGGCAAGCTGGCGAGTCATCTCATCGGTGATAAACGCCGATGGGACAGTGTCTTCTGGGGTTTGGAATTCCACCTAAGAATTATGCCAGCAGGTCAACGGCTAGTTGAGCCAGCAGCGCGGCCCCGTCCGACAGAACGGCATCGTCAAATCTGGCGCGGTTGGAGTGGTTTGATTCCCAAGTTGAAGGTGAAACCGTGTGATCGGCTGCTCCAAGGAAAATAAAGGCTCCCGGGATCAACTCCAGCACCGATGAAAAGTCTTCACCGCCGGTGATTGGGTCTGCCATCGGCTGGTAGCGCTGCTCGCCGAAAAGACGGGTTACCGCTTCGGAGACGTGCTCAACCGCCTTGGCATCGTTGAGCACCACTTTTGAAGCGGGGCCAAACTCAACGTCACAGGTGACGCCGAAGCCAGCGGCGATGCCTTCAAGAAGATTGCGCATTTCTTCTCTCACGCGAGTGAAGTGCTCCTTGGAGAAAGTTCGGATTGTGGCTCCAAAACTCGCTTCCTCTGGGATCACATTTGTGGTGTGAGTGTCGCCGGCTCGAATCCAGCCGATGTTTACAATCACCTGGTCGAAGGCACTAAAAGCCTTGGCTGTGTAGTTCTGGATGGCACTCATGGCCTGAATCATCGGTGTGACCGGGTCCTTGCCGGTCCAAGGCATCGAGCCGTGACCGGCCTTACCTTTGAAGCGCACAATCATGTCGCCAGCGGACGCCATCATCGGGCCTGGCTTGGTGGCGAAAATCCCAGCTGGGAGCACCGAGAAAACGTGGATGCCGTAGGCCGCTATCGGTAGCTGGCCGTCCGCCAAGTGCATGTCACGTTCAATCATGCGGTCGGCACCGCCATGCCCTTCCTCACCGCTTTGGAAGAACATCAAAACATTTCCCCTGAGTGAGGCACGGTTGGTGTGAAGCAGGCGCGCGGCGCCAACCCCAATCGCCATGTGTAGGTCGTGACCACAGGCGTGCATATATCCATTTGTGCTGGCGTAGGGTAGGCCAGTCTCCTCAACCACAGCGAGTGCGTCCATATCGGCGCGCAAGAGCACAGTGGGTCCCGGTTGTCCTCCGCGAATAAGAACAGTGGCGCAAGATATTTCTGGCTCAACACGAACCTCGCCAAGACCGCTAACGGCTTCAACAACTCGCGCGAGTGTCTTTGGAAGCGTTAGTCCAAACTCGGGAATTTGGTGCAGTTCGCGGCGCAGTGCAACCAGCTCTTCCTGCAGCTTTTTAGCTTCGGCCACTAACTCCATTGTCAGTACATCCCTCTCCACTTGGTCCAGACTCTAATTCCAGACTGTTTGACCCATCGCTATTCTGGCACTTATGTGGTTTGAGCAGATGCATGCTGGTTGGCAGGTGGCCTTGGAGCCGCAGCGTCAGCTGCTCACAGATCTAGAAGACCGGCTGGGAGCCCTCACAAATCTGGCGCCGGCGAGAGACCTTGTCATGGCCGCTTTCATCGACGACCCTGCCCGCACCAGAGTCCTGATTGTTGGTCAAGACCCCTATCCAACCGAGGGGGTGGCGGTTGGTAGAGCCTTCGCGGTTGCTCATGCGCCTGCGCCAGCCTCTCTCAGAAATATATTGAAAGAACTGGATTCTGATCTAGGAGTCAACTTCGGTGAGTCCGGCCCGCCCCTAGATCTAGCAGGCTGGCAGTCTCAGGGCGTCTTGCTGTTGAACCGTCATCTAACCACTCTGTCGGGGGAGGCGGGTGCGCACATCGGTGAGGGTTGGACAGAATTCACCGATGCGGCTATTGCTCAACTGCTCCTGATCAATCCTTCACTGGTTTTAGTGCTGTGGGGAAATCAGGCCGGAACCCTGCGCGAATCGCTCGCCCAGCAGTTGGCAGCGAGCAGAGCAACCATCATCACCGGTGTTCACCCCAGCCCGCTGTCGGCGCATCGGGGTTTCTTCGGCAGTAAACCGTTCACTGCAATCAATGCCGCTCTGCAAAAGCAAGGGTTTGAGCAGATAGATTGGAGAGTCTAGGAGGATGCTGTGGCTCTAGATTCCGAAACTCGATGGCGCTTAGCGCGCAAGGCGAAAGCCTCGCCTAATTCAGCCCAGGCCTCGGGTGAAGTCACCATTCGTCAGGCGCTGGAGACTGACATGGTTTCCGTTTCCGAAATCTACAACTACTACATTCAGAACTCGGTGGTCACCTTCGACCTTGAGCTTCTGAGTCTCAACGACTGGATTGAAAAGTACCGCTGGCTGGTTGGCCTCCAGTTGCCTTTCTTGGTTGCCGCTACAGATTCTGGTTACATTCTGGGTTTCGCCTATGTTGCGCCTTGGCGCCAGAAAGCCGCCTACAAACGCACGGTTGAAAACAGTATTTATCTGCGCCCGGCAGCAACCGGCAAGCGCGTTGGTACTCGCCTAATGACTGAACTCATGACGCAGGCGAAGGCCGCCGGAGTGAAGGAAATCGTCGCTGTCATAAGCGATAAAGGCGCCGAGTCATCCATCAAGATGCACGAGTCGATGGGCTTCAAGCACCAGGGGCACCTGGGCAAGGTGGGTTTCAAATTTGGCCGCTGGCTAGGCACAGTTTTGCTTCAAAAGAGTCTCTAGCGAGAGATTTTTCTAAGGCTCAACTAACTGTGTTTTCCATGTGAATTAGGTATCGCTTCAGCCACTTTCACCTTTAAAGTCCCTCTTGCCCTTTAATCTCGAATTGTGTTGTTGCGTAAGCGGGGATTCACCGCAATTGGCCTAACCGTCTCTCTTGCTTTGGGAGCCCTCGGCTTGGCTGGTCCTGCAACAGCCTCTGAGGTTTCTTACTCCAGCAAACTAACCGCAGGTGCCCCCATCGGCCTGCTCGTGCACTTCAAGCAGGGGTTCAACGCCAACGGCTGGTTTGGTGCCCTAAACGGCCAGCAGGCGCTAACCACCGCTGGTATCCCAGTGGGTTCTCAGCGAGCGCTGGGCCTCGGCTGGCACGTTCTCAACTTCAGGGGAGCGGTCACCTCCGCTGTTGCCGCCCAAGCCCAGGCGCTCATGAGTCATCAGCCGGGCGTCACTTCTGTAGCCCTAAACACATTCATCGCCGCCAAGCCGGCATCAGTGGCCCGGGTTTCAGGCCGCATCACACCGGTGGGTTTTCCAGCCCTTACATTCAAGCCAGCCAGTCAAGTTCTCAAGGTGACCGCCACCGATGCCTGGTCTGCCAAGAACCCTTCGTCCGCGCAGGTGGCTGTCGGTTGGGCATCTCCAAAGTCACTTTTCGGTTTCAAATTGACCGGCTTTAAGCTGCAGGCATCTCTCGACTCCGGGGCAACTTACCTCGACGTTCCTGGCGCCTACACAAGTAAGGTGCGGTCCGCCATCATTTCCAGCGGGCTCACGGTTGGTCAGACCGTAATGGTCCGAGTGGCGGCAGTCACCAGCAGCGGCAAGCTCACCAAGGTTGGGGCATGGTCTGCTGTTGCAAGTACTGTTCCCACAGCACTGCCAATTGCCCCAAACCTCATAACCTCAAGTGTCTCCGCGTCTGTCCCAAAGGCCAGTTGGACCGGACTCCAGTCAGCTCAGGAAACCGGAGGGCTGCCGGTCACCTACACAGCGGTGGCAACCGCTGCGAATCAATCAGACGTAACTTGCACGAGCGCAACCACAAGCTGTAGTTTCGTGGGCCTGGTTGCCGGCGTGAACTACCAGGTCAAGGTTCGAGCCGAGAATAAGCACGGCGCGGGACCATGGGCCTCTGGCTTCAAGATCACCGACCCGCTTTATTCGCTGCAGTGGTACCTAAACTCCACCGAGGGCATCAACGTTGAAGGTGCCTGGGCCAAGACCCGCGGTAGCGCATCGGTGACCGTTGCCGTGATTGACTCCGGCATTACCGAGCACCCGGACCTTGACGGCCAGCTCTGGCGCAACTCCGACAACTCGGTTTACGGGTACGACTTTGTTTCGATGGCGAGCGGCTCTGACGATGGCGATGGTTGGGATGCAAACCCAACCGACACCACACCAGCTAACGAATGGCACGGAACACATGTTTCGGGGCTGATCGCCGCGGCAAACAACAACATCGGTGTGATTGGTGTTGCCTCGGGAGTGAAGCTTCTGGAAGTGCGTGCCCTTGGCAGCAAGGGTGGCTCACCAGCCGACCTCATTGCAGCACTCAACTGGGCGGCCGGCAAGGATGTGCCAGGTGTCCCCAAGAACCTGCACCCGGCACAGGTAATCAACATGTCTCTCGGAAACCCGCAGGTTGCGCCCTGCGACTCGGCAACCGCAGGTGTCCTGCAGACTCTGCATGACATGAACATCATGGTGATCACCGCGGCTGGAAACAACAACACCCAGGCTCTCTACTCTTATCCGGGCAACTGCTACCCAACCATCAATGTGGGAGCAACCGGATTTGGCGGTGACCGCGCCTACTACAGCAACTACGGACGTGGAGTAGATATCTCGGCCCCGGGCGGAGACGACCAGAATCCAGGTGCATCACCTGCTGAAACCAACGGCGAAATTATCAGCACCATGAACGACGGAATCGATGCCCTAGGCAAGCCAAACTATGACCTCGCCGAGGGAACCAGTATGGCCACGCCGCTGGTCACGGGCATTGCCGCACTCATGTATTCGGTGAAACCAAACATCACGCCGGATCAGATTTGGGAAGCCTTCAAGAACACGGTGACGCCTTGGCCAACTGGATCGTACTGCGCAACTGCGGCGGCAGACTACTCTTGTGGCGCTGGCATCGCCAACGCGACCGCGGCCATTGCGTATGTGATCAAAGATGTTTGGATAGGCAAGTAGCAGCACCCTCGCCCAAAAGCGAAAACGGGCCCTAAAAGGACCCGTTTTCATTTGTGCGGAAGGTGGGACTTGAACCCCTCCCCACTACTCGCGGCTTACGCCGCTCGAACTCAGCGGGGCCCCCGCCCTAAGGGCGTGTGAGGCCCATGTCCGCACCCTCGCCCAAAAGCGAAAACGGGCCCTAAAAGGACCCGTTTTCATTTGTGCGGAAGGTGGGACTTGAACCCACACGCCCTAAGGCACAGGAACCTAAATCCAGCGCGTCTGCCATTTCGCCACTCCCGCAACCTTTCTATTCTAGCCCATGTCTAGTCCGCTCGCCTGTGGATAACTTTCACGCCTGCGCGAGTGTATTTGCAACCCTCAGTTGTACATCAACTGATACGGGGAGGGTTCGTGAGCACAACTCTAGAGATGGCTCGTCTGGTTCGCGAGCAAATTTTGGCCGAGGGCGAAGAAGTTGCATCGGGCAACCCGCTCGAACGCAGAACTGCAACCGCCATTGATCAGGTTTTGCACGCAAAGGCGATGGCTGGCGAAGTTTTCACCGACGAAACCTCGCTTCGCACCGGATTGGACGAGCAGCTCTATGGTTTCGGGGTTCTGCAGCCCTACTTGCTTGACCCACAAATTGAGGAAATCTGGATCAATCGGCCAGACCAAATCTTCGTGGCGCGCAGCGGCACTGTTCAATGTATTTCGCTTGACCTAGACTCCACTACCATCCGTACGCTGGTGCTCCGAATGCTTCGCAGCACCGGCCGCCGCATCGACACTTCACTGCCATTCGCCGATGCCATCCTGCCTGACGGTTCGCGGCTTCATGTTGTTATCCCAGACGTAACCGCCCGCCATTGGTCCATAAACATTCGAAAGTTCCCAGCCCAAATCCTCAGGCTTGAAAATCTGAAAGCGGGCGGCATGCTCACCCAGGCTCAGGCTGTTTTTCTCACCGATGCCGCCTTGACTGGCAAAAACATATTGGTTTCTGGAGCCACCCACACCGGCAAGACCACCCTGCTGAGCGCGCTGCTCGCAGAGTTACCGCAAACCACCCGACTAGTTTCATGCGAGGAAACCTTTGAACTCAGGAGCAACCTTCGAGACTGGGTAGCCATGCAGGCTAGGCAGCCAAACCTGGAAGGTCAGGGAGAGATACCGCTTCGCCGTCTGGTCAAGGAAGCACTGCGAATGCGGCCGGATCGCCTTGTAATTGGCGAAGTGCGCGAGGCAGAGGCGCTCGACCTCCTCGTGGCTATGAACAGCGGAGTTAGCGGAGCATGCACCATCCACGCCAACTCGGCGGCAGCGGCCATCACCAAACTTTGCACCCTCCCTTTGCTGGCTGGACCAAACATTTCGGCAGAGTTTGTTCGCCGGACCGTCTCCGATGCGGTGGATATCGTGGTGCACTGCGAGTACCTACCAAGTGGTAGTCGCAAGGTTCGCGAGATTGCAGTTGTGGATGCCCAAGAAGATGGCGCGCCTCTAACTCGACTAGTTGAGCTCCAATGAACTTGAAAGCCTTTCTATCCGGTGCCGGGTTTGGCCACCTACCGGTTTGGCAGGTGATTGGAGGCTCGGTTGTTCTGATTTCAGCCGTCAGTCTGAGTCTGATTCGGCTCACCGGGGTGGCTGCCTTTGGGTTGGCTGGTGCTGTGCTTTCGATAACCGCCATTATTGAGACACTTCTGGCGTTAACTGCTGCGCGCAGGAAGGCCTTGGTTTCAGCACTTCCCGAGGTTGCCGAGTCTTTGGCATCTGGGGTTTCCAGTGGGCAGGAGCTTGGCCTGAGCCTTGCCCTGCTGGCCGGCCATGGCCCCAAAGCCCTCGCCAAATCTTTTACTGAATTCAACGCTCTGGTAGCTCGCGGATTCTCGCTCGAAGACGCACTGGGTTGGCTCCAGCGGGAACTTGGCAACGTCTATGGTGACCAGCTAGTTCAACTCTTGCTGGTTAGTCTGCGCATCGGTGGTTCCGGACTGGTGGCCAACCTAAACCGACTTGCGGCAGAAATCAGATCCCAGGCTGCACTCGATGGTGAGCTTATGGCCAAACAGGGCTGGGTAGCAGGAACAGCCAAACTAGGAGCATTGGCCCCGTGGCTGATTGTGCTGTTCCTGAATCAGCGTCCAGAGGCGCACGCTTTCTATGCATCTACCAGCGGATTTAGCCTCATGTTGATTGGCCTGTTCGTTTGCTTGGTTGCGTATGTCTTCATCCAACTCATGTCTAAGCTGCCACAGCCTAAGCGGGTGTTTCTTGATGTTCACTAACCAGTTGGCTCGCAGGCTCTCAGCCGCAAGGCCGGAATCCGCTCGACTAATCTCGGGCGTAAAGTTTCGCGTGGCAAAGATTGGTGTTGATCCGGTCATCTACGAGCTTCCCCAGCACCTCGACCTAATGGCGGCCAGGCTCCTCAACGGCGAGGACATTTACTCGGTGCTGGCGCTTCAGGCTGCCGGCACCGGAAAGTTCGCGCAAAACCTAGAGCGGTTGGGTGTGCGATTGCAGTTGGGGGAGAACCTAGACCAGGCACTTGGTTTGTTGGCCCAGGAATCCAAGTCGCCGCTCGTTGCGGAGTTCGTCAACAAACTCCAGCTTGGCCTAGCGCGAGGCACTCCGCTCGCGACCCAATTCCTGCTGCTTTCGGCCTCGGCCAAGGCGCAACTCAAGGTGGCGCAGCTAAAGGCTGCCGGTCGCAACGAGCTCAAGATGCTCATCCCGCTTGTGTTCCTGATACTTCCAGTGACCATCGCATTCGCAGTTTTCCCAAGTCTGCAACTCCTGCAGCTGGGCGTTTAGAGAGGAAATCAAATGTCAACAAACCAAAAGTCCACCAAAGGTCAACCAACCAGCGATCGGGGTGACGTTCCAGGCTGGGTTCTCATCACGCTCATGACCGCCGCCCTCGTGGTTGTGCTGTGGGGTTTGGCTGCGCCTGCACTCAGTTCGGTATTTGACCAGGCAATGAACAAAGTTGTTAGTTTCTAAAAATCCCACCGATGCCGGCAGTGCGCCGGTTGAGTTCTTGGCCTTCGGAGTTCCAGGGGTGTTGGTAACGCTGGTGGCGGCCCAGATTAGTTACGCCGCTTACCTCAACACGGTTGCCTACGATGCGGCGGCAGAAGCAGCATCGGTGGCTAGCGCGGCTAATGGAACAAACCAACTAGCCAGGGCCCGAGCCGAACGAGTGCTAGCCAACCTTACTGGCGTGCGCCTTAGTGATTTCCAAACCAGTCAGGTGGCACTGGATGCGGGAACGGCCACCTCGGTTTCGGTTTCGCTGGTGAGCCCCATGCTCGTCTTTGGAGGCGTGAGTGTGGTCCAGCAGGCGGAGTCTTTCAATGAACCCAGATAGTGATACCGGAAGCATTGCGCTCGAGTTCCTTATTTTTGGATTGCTCGCGCCTGTTCTGGTAGTTGGGGGTGTGCTAAGTCTCGCTTCAGCTCAGCGATCCCAGATTGCAGCTCAGCAGCTTGCCCGAGAGTATGTTCGCTCGCAGGCCCTGGGCGAGGACCCAAACATCGCACAGGCAATGCGCCAAAGCGTGGCAGAGGGCTTGGGGATCGACTCCGCTCAAGTGCAGGTCTCTGCTCAGCTGATTGGAGATTCGAATGTGGTTGAGGCTCGCGCCAGCGTAGGGCAGGCAGTTGAGACGGCCAGAATGCGGGTGCAGAAGTGAGCAATAAGCCAAACCATCACACCGATGCCGGTAGCGCGCTCCCGCTAATGATTGCGGGCGTACTGTTTCTCATTCTGTTTGGGACGTCACTTATTGGTTCCCTGCAACTGCTAGAGCAACAGCGCCGCCTGAACGGAGTAAGTGACACGCTTGCCCTTGACTTGACTCAGAAACATGTTGCCTCGCCAACTCTGGACATGATGAGTCTGAACTCCTTCGCCAGTGAAGACCTAGTGGCTATCTATCCCCAGCGAAGCGTGCAGATTGTTCGGGTGGGCGTGGTAAGCCCCAGATCAGTGTCGGTCGCGCTTTGTGAGCCCGCCAAGCAGACACTGGCATCGGTGTTGGGGTTGGCAGCCAAACAGGTTTGTGTTCAGAGCATGGCGGAAAGCCGCTAGTGGAAATGCGCGGCTTTAGCGAATGCCAAACCTGGGTAGGTAACGCCATCCGAGCCAAGCACCAAACATGCTCAAACCCGAGAATGCAACAATCGCACCAGGCAGAGTTATGGCAACTGTAAGAACACTAAGAAGTGCAGGGGTAATGGCAACTCCCGTGTCGACCTGAAGTCGATACGCCGCCAGAAACTCGTTTCTGGCATCGTGAGGGGCCAAATCGGCACCCAGCGTGAGAACAATTCCTGAACCGAGGCCGTTGGCCAGACTCATAACTAGGCACACCACGATGAACCAAGCATCGGTGTGTGCATAGATAAGCGCAAAGTGCGCCAGTGCCATGCCCACCAAGGTTGGCATTATTGCCCAACGACGGCCCCAACGGTCCATGATTTGGCCGCTGGAGTAGAAGAGAACAAAGTCAAGCAAGCCGGCGATACCAATCGCCAACGAGACGGCACCGGGATGGAGGCCAATGAATACGCCCCAGAGGGGAAGGCCAACCTGTCGCACAGTGCGGATGGAGCCAAGGATGGTTGCTGCTGTGCCCACGGTTGCCAGTTTGCGCCACTCGCGACGAGCAACGGCCATGGCACTTCCGTGGTGGCCACCGCTGCCGTCAGGGACGGAATCCTTAGGTGCGGCAAGTAGGACAGCCCCGGATGCCAGGCAGAGCACAGCTCCGGCCAGGTAAACCCAGTGCAAACCAAAGGCATAGACCACGGCCGCTGCAATGACCGGGCCGATGAAGCCTCCGGCCCGGAACATGCCTCCCAGAAGAGACAGCGCTCTGGCTCGGTGGGCCAGCGGAACCTGTTCGGCCATGAAGGCATGACGAGCTAGAGCAAATACCGAAATCATGGCGCCGGCGATGAGGATCCAGATACCCAGCAACCATAGGGTGTTGGCCATGAGTGCACCGATGAGGGCGGCGGCCGCTATAACCGAGGAGAGCAACATGGCACGGCGCTCGCCGAAGCGGTGAACTAGTTTGGCTGCCGGAACATCGAAAAGAACTGTGCCAACCATGGTCAAGCCGGCGATGAATCCAGCTACAGGAAGCGAAGCACCAAGGTGCTGGGCTGCGCTAGGGAGGATTGGAACAATGGCACCCTCGCCCGCTGAGAAGAGCATCGATGGCACAAAAACGGGGAAAATCAGTTCACGTTTTCTGAATGCAGGATTGCTCACAATGCCAGCCTAGGGTAAGAAAAAATCCCACCAATTCGCTGGGGTTTAAACTAGAACAAATGGCTGACCTCGATATCTCCGCAGAAATCCGCGCGCTTCGCAACACCATGGAGAGCGTGAGTGCGGTGGTTAACCTCCCTCGCCTTCGTGAGGAAATCTCCGCACTAGAGCAGCAGGCCAGCGCCAATGATCTCTGGGACAACCCCGAGAACGCCCAAAAAATCACCAGTGCACTTAGCCACAAGCAGGCCCAGCTAAAGCGCGTCACCGATGCCGTCAACCGCATCGATGACCTCGAGGTGCTGGTGGAAATGGCCAACTCCGAGCAGGATGCAGCCACGCAGGCCGAGGCCAAGCGTGAATTGGCTCAGTTGGATTCCGTGGTTAGTGGCCTAGAGGTTCAGACCCTGCTCAATGGCGAGTACGACGAGCGCAGCGCAGTTGTGACCATTCGGGCCGGTGCCGGTGGCGATGATGCCACCGACTTTGCCGAGATGCTGATGCGCATGTACCTGCGATACGCTGAGAAACACGGCTACAAGACAAGCGTCCTAGACATTTCTTACGCCGAAGGTGCGGGCATCAAGAGCGCAACCTTTGAGATTGACGCCGCGTTCGCCTATGGCAACCTTTCGGTAGAGGCGGGAACACACCGCCTCGTTCGAATGAGCCCGTTCAACTCTGCGGGTAAGCGCCAGACCTCTTTTGCCGCGGTGGAAGTTGTTCCCCTCATCGAGCAGACAGATGCAATCGACATTCCAGACAATGACATTCGCGTAGATGTCTTCCGTTCCTCTGGGCCGGGTGGACAGTCGGTCAACACCACCGACTCTGCGGTGCGCATCACCCACCTGCCTTCGGGCATCGTGGTTTCCTGCCAGAACGAGAAGAGTCAGCCGCAGAACAAGGCCTCAGCCCTGCGAGTGCTTCAGTCCCGCCTTCTGGAGATCCGACGCCGCGAAGAAGAGGCGCAGAAGAAGCAGCTTGCCGGCGACGCTACCGCCAGCTGGGGCGACCAGATGCGCTCATACGTGCTTGCTCCGTACCAAATGGTGAAAGACCTGCGCACCGAGTTTGAAGTGAACAACCCCGATGCAGTTTTCGACGGAGATCTGGATGGTTTCATCACCGCCGGCATTCGTTGGCGCAAGGCTGTGGCCTAACTCACCGCTTAGGTGGCGTCGACTGCGTCGCATCGGTGTGCCAACAGGGTTTTGGCAGGCTGCAAAGTTAGGCTAAACCCAGCATGATTCGCATCGACAACGTGACCAAACACTACCGTGGCGCCAACCGTCCGGCTCTCAACGGTGTCTCGCTCGAAATTGAAAAGGGCGACTTCGTTTTCTTGGTTGGAGCGTCAGGCTCTGGCAAGTCCTCACTGATGCGCCTAATCCTGCGCGAGGACATCCCAAACTCTGGTTCGGTGTTTGTACTTGGCGAGAACCTGCGCCGCATTCCGGGGCGCCGCGTACCGTACTTCCGCCGCAAAATGGGAATGGTTTTCCAGGACTTCCGCTTGTTGCCAAGTAAAACCGTGGCTCAAAACGTGGCGTTTAGCCTGGAGGTAATCGGCAAGAGCCGCGCCTTCATTCAGACCGCCGTTCCAGACGTGCTGGAAATGGTTGGCCTGGGCCACAAGGCCAATAACCTCCCGAGTGAGCTCTCCGGTGGTGAGCAGCAGCGCGTTGCGCTAGCCCGTGCCATCGTCAACAAGCCGGCCATTCTGCTAGCTGATGAGCCAACTGGAAACCTTGACCCAGCCACCAGCGAAGAGATCATGCGCCTGATTGAGCGCATCAATGCGGCTGGCACAACCGTGGTCATGGCCACTCACGACCGCGGCATCGTTGACCGCCTGCAGAAGCGCGTGGTTGTGCTCAGCGAGGGCAACATCATCTCCGACATGCGTGACTCCGGTTATGTTTCGGTGGACAAGCCAACGCCGGGATTCGCGGCGCCTGAAATTGCTACCGAGCCTGCATTGGCACAACCCCCACGCCTAACCGAAACCTTCACCGAGACCATCGTGACCAGCCGTTCATTCCTTGACGAGGTCATCTACGAGAACGAGGATGAGAAGTAATGCGCCTCGGTTTTGTGCTGAACGAAATGGCGCAGGGTCTGCGTCGCAATGTGTCGATGGTTATCTCCATCGTGTTGGTGACTCTGGTCTCGTTGACCTTTGTGGGTACTGCGCTCCTGCTGCAGTTCCAGATCACTCAGATGAAATCGTACTGGTACGACAGAGCACAGGTTGCAATCTACCTCTGCACCGACACCAGTCCCAGTGCCGCCTGTCCGCAGGGAGAGGCCAGCGCCGATGTGAAGACGTCGGTGGAGCAACGCCTCAAGAGCCCGCTGCTCAAGCCCTACCTAAAGCGCTACTACTTTGAAGACCACAAGCAGGCCTACCAGACCTTCCAGCAGCAGTTCAAGGGTCAGGCCATAGCCGGTTACGTGACTCCAGACCAGCTAAATGAGACCTTCTGGGTAAAGCTCAAGGATCCAAACCAGAGCGACATCATCACCCAGAGTTTCAACGGCGTTGCCGGAGTTGAAGAGGTTCGCGACCAGCGTTCCTATCTCGATCAGATTTTCAGCATCCTGAATGCTGCCAGCCTGGCGGCCATCGGTGTTGCAGTTCTCATGCTTTTCAGTGCAAGCCTGCTCATCTCCACCACCATTCGCCTAAGCGCGCTCTCTCGACGCCGAGAACTTGGCATCATGCGCTTGGTTGGAGCCAGCAACTTCACCATTCAGTTGCCGTTCATTCTCGAGGGAGTGGTTGCCGCCACTATCGGAAGTGTTCTGGCATCGGGTGCGGTTTGGGCTATCGTGCAGTTCTTCGTGCAGGGTTACCTGGCCCAAGCATTACCATTCACCAGCTTTGTTGGCATCGGCAAGGTGGCAATAATTGCACCGATGCTGATAGGCGCGGGAATCTTGCTGTCTGCAATCGCCTCCGGTGCAGCCATTCGTCGCTACCTAAAGATCTAGCGGCGGGGTAAAAACCGCTCTTGCGGCTGCACTTAGCCCATTTGATAAACTGACTGGCTAGCCCAAATGGGCTGCAGATTTCAGGAGTGCATCGTGCCAAGAGAACGTGGTCAGAAGGTTGTGGCCACCAATCGTAAAGCGCGCCACGACTATCACATCGAAGACGTCTATGAGGCCGGCCTGGTTCTCTCAGGCACCGAAGTGAAGGCGTTGCGTGCCGGTCGGGCGTCCCTGGTGGATGGCTATGCATCGGTGGAGTTTGGCGAAGCCTGGCTTGAGAACGTGCACATTCCGGAGTACTCGCAGGGCACCTGGAACAACCACCTCACTCGCCGCCGCCGCAAGCTGCTGCTAAATAGGCAGGAGATTCTAAAGTTGGCCCGCGAGCTGAAAGAGAGCGGCTACACGCTGGTGCCGCTGAGCCTTTACTTCAAGGATGGTCGCGCCAAGGTTGAGATTGCGTTGGCCCGCGGTAAGAAGGAATACGACAAGCGTCAGACCCTCAGAGAGCAACAGGACACCCGCGAGGCGGCCCGTGCCATGAGCACTAAGGGTAAAGAGTGGTAGCTCTCCATGGTTGAGGTACGGCGGCTTTCAGTTGATGAACTGGAGCCGCTGCTGGCTTTCATGGATGGCCCGGCTTTCAAGGCTCAACCGCAGTGGCAGGGCTGCTACTGCCAGTTTTACCTCAATACCCCTCAACAGAACGACGACCCCGCGGCCAAGGCGGGGCTGAACCGTGAGCGCATGTGTGATCGCGTGAGTGCCGGAACCATGCAGGGCTATGTTGCCAAAGACGGCGAAACCACTGTTGGTTGGGTCGCCGCCAACTCGGCAAACAACTTCGTGCTTCTTCCTCCCACCGATGCGTCTGTTGCCCGTATTCTGTGTTTCGTTGTTGATGAAGCCTTCCAGGGCAGGGGAGTGGCCACGGCCCTTTTGGGTTTCGCCTTGAAAGATTTAGCAGAGCGCGGTTTTTCATCGGTGGAGGCAGCGCCCCTAGCGAGCGGCGAGTTTGTCAGCTGGGGATACCGCGGGCCACTGAGCATGTTCCTGAAGGCTGGGTTTGAGCAGGGGCCGATGATTGACGACAGGCATTTTCTAGTTATGAGGAAACTCACAGCCTAAATGTCCCAGGGGTGTCGTATCCTTGAACTCGCTCAAGAAATTGAGTTTGGTAACTAAATATGGGGATGATCGGTTTCGACAGTGTCTATTGATGCCTGGAGAAGCGTGCCGAGAATGTAGCGTCAACTCGTAAATGTTCGCTGCAAAATATAAGTGCTGATGCAAATCGCGCTGACTTTGCCCTCGCTGCCTAAGCGCTAGCGAGCCCGAAGTCCGTCAGACCTCTTGTGATTTCGTAGGGGATTCTGGCGTCATTTAGAAATCTTGCTGAGTAGTTACGCCTTAGGGCTGCTCGGGACTTTTGCTCAGGCTGGGCCCGTCGGTTAGGTTGCTTCACGCTATGACCGGGGTCGAGTAAAACAATAGTGAAACTACGCACGTAGAAGTACAGGTTTCTAGGCTTTGGACGGGGGTTCAATTCCCCCCATCTCCACCAAATTTCGAGGGTAGCCGAGCTCTTGATTTTGAAAAAACCCGCCAGTAATGGCGGGTTTTTTCATTTAACTTGAGTCTTCCAGATGCCGCTAGATTTGCTCTATGTCCGAATACTCCGTTGTGGAATGCACACTGGCCGAGCACGGGGAGGCCATCCTGGCAATCCTCAACGATGCAATCGTGAATTCCACCGCACTCTACGATTACCAGCCCCGAACCCTGGAGAACATGGAGTCCTGGTTTGCGGCCAAGGCGGCGGGTGATTTCCCAGTAAAGGGTCTCGTGGATGCATCGGGAGAGTTGTTGGGGTTTGCTAGCTACGGCAACTTCCGGGCCTTCCCGGCCTACAAATACACCGTGGAGCACTCCATTTACGTGCGCGACGACCACCGTGGCAAAGGCTTGGGCAGGGTGCTCCTAAGCCTTGTGGTTGAAGCGGCAACCGCCCAAGAGAAGCACGCGATCATCGGCTGTATTGACGCCGAGAATGCCGGCAGCATCGCGCTTCACGAGAAAGCCGGCTTCCAACTAGTTGGCACCTTTCCGCAGGTTGGCTTCAAATTCGACCGCTGGCTCGATGTGGTTTTTTACCAGCTAACCCTCGCAACACCTGCAAACCCGGTTGGCGCCTAAAGGGAGCTAAAAATCTTTGCCAACACGCTATTCACCGATGACCTGCTGGCGGTTCGTGGCTTCTTGATCAGCCATGGGGCAGCCACGCCATCACCGTTTTCGACCAAACCGGCACGCTGTGGGAGTTCAGCCAGCCGCTTTTGCAGCCGGAATAGACTTCTGCCATGGGGAACTGGTTCAAAAGAAATCTTTGGGGTCTCGTAGTTGGTCTAGCGGTAGGTTCGCTCGCTACCGCGGTGGTGATTTCGAACGCTGCGGATTCGCTATACGGGCAGTCGGCCTCACCCAGCGCATCGGTGTTGGATGGCCGCTACTCTGCCGCCAAGAGTGAAACCCAACTGGCGCTATTTGCCGCCAGTCAAAAGGCCTGCGATGACATCAAGTCCATCGGTGCCAAATTCACTTTCAGCAACGGCAACTACGAGCTACTTGTAGGCGGCAAGGACACCGCTGGGAATCCAGAAATATTGTTCGCCAACTTCGATTCCTCAGGCAACCCTAAATCCACCGGAAGTCTGGACTATGCACCTCAGCCTTGCTTGCCGGCTGACCTAAACGAGCAGGTGCGAAGGGGAAACACCAGTTTGGCTGTTGAGTTCGTTGTCGATGAAATGGGTGGTGGCGTCTTTGTTTGGCATGGGCATCGGGGCAGCGCTGAACTGAGCAACGTTTATTTAGCAACTGGAACCACCGTCACGAGTTTTACAGACCGAATGCCACAATTTCCCGAGACGGCGGATGCGGTGTCAATTGACTATGGCCTGACCGCAGACCAGCTCGCGCTAGTGCGAAAATAGAGGCATGACCGCAAGCACCGGAAGCCTAGATTGGCTGGTTTCCAATGGAAACCTAATCTTCGAGTCGCTGGGCATCTTTGCTTTCGCCGTCTCCGGTCTGCTTGAGGCCGCTCGCAAGAAGCTGGACCTAGTTGGAATGACCATGGTCACCGGCTTCGCTGCTTTCGGCGGTGGAACCCTGCGCGATGTTCTGCTTGACCGCCGCCCATTCTTCTGGGTGCAGAACGAATACTGGATTTACATCATCATTGCCATGTGTCTGCTCTCGCTGGTATTCCTCCGCAAACGCCACTTGGCGCTTACCGAGCGGGCCGTGCAGTGGCCAGACGCCATCGGCTTGGGCATCTTTAGCGCTGGAGGTACTCAGATTGCCCTAAGCGCGGGTCAACCTCCGATGATTGCTGTGATCCTGGGAACTATGACTGCCATCGTGGGTGGGGTAGCGCGTGATATGGCGCTGGCTGAGATCCCACAGGTATTCATTGACCACCGCCCCTATGCGGTCATCGCCTTCACCGGAAGTTGGATTGTGGTGGCAGGGGATTCCCTGCATTGGCCGAGTTTTGCATCGTTGTGGCTCTCGGCCGCTGTGATCATTGTCCTGCGCATACTCGCGATTACACGCCACTGGAAGCTGCCAACCTGGCGGCTCTAGGCTGAGTCATTTGGCTGGGAGTGCTACCGCAAGCAAAAGCCCATCCATTCGGATGGGCTTTAGCAATTCTTAGAACTAGCAGTCGCAGAGCTGAGCGACGCGCTGCGGAGTCACGTTAAGCATCACTGCAATGTCGCGCATGGTGAGTCCCTGTTCGCGGGCGCGCTTCACAACGTCGCGTATCTCGGCAGAAGCCTGCTCCTGAAGTTTGTTTGCCTCGGCCATCTTGGCCTGCGCCTTCTCAATGTCGCAGACAATGCCGGGCATAACGGCGTCTAGGGTTACCACGATGTCGCAGATTGACTCACCAAGCTGCTTGGCGGCTAGAGCCTTGATTAGCTCCTCAGCCTTGTCCAGGCGCTTGGCGGTGGTGGTGAAGTTGTCCAACTCTGGGCATGTTACAACCCAGGCGTCGCCTTGGCGCTCTGCCTGTGCCTTGATGTCCATGGTGCCCCTTTCGGTGGATAACTGAATTCTAGAGCCATTAATGCTAGTCAATCCCCTCTTGACAAAATCAGTAAAGGGGTGCTTTACTAAAACAGTATCTGGATTTCGTCCTATTTACAAGCACATTTATTCTTTCGAAAGGTATTCATCATGCAGATTGCAGCCGTCATCGTAGCCTGGGCGCTAACCGCTTTCTTGGCCGTCACTTACTTCAAGGCGGGCAGCTTCAAGCTCACCGCACCGATGCAGACCCTCGCCGATGCCGGCATGGGTTGGACCGCCAAGGCTGGCAAGCCAACCGTTCGGTTGATTGCCCTGCTTGAGCTCCTCGGAGCCGCAGGCATCATCGCCGCCCCAATCGCCAGCGAGTTCCTTGGCTTCGGCTGGGCTCAGGCCTGGGGCGTTGCGGCAGCCATCGGGCTGGTTCTGGTAATGGTTGTTGCCATCATCATGCACGGCGCCCGTGGCGAGACTAAGTACACCCTAAAGATCAACCTCATGCTGCTTGGCGCATCGGTGATTGTTGCAGTTCTGCTGGCACTCTACGGCGGCAGCCTGTTCTAAACCTCTATTTAGGCAGTTCAAAGCCGGCCCTGCGCGCCACCCTGGAAAGGGTTGTGAGTAGGGCCGGAGCCGTTAACCAGAGCAAGACCAGGGTGGTGATGGCTCGGCCGGTGTCCCACAGTAGGCCTCCGGTCACCAATTCAAAGTTGACAAACCGCATTAGGTTTTCAATCACCGATGCCCCTGGCACGTAGCCAAGAGTTCCGCCTGCTCCGGCGAGGTAGGGCCAGTTCCACATGGTCATTAGGCCACCGTAAAGATAGGCGCCAACTAGCGAAAAGGCACTTAGCCACGACAGTTGCGCCCAACCCTTTTTGGGGTGGGGGAGTGCTCCTGCCAGGAATCCCAGCAGACCGGCTGCCATCATCTGGAAAGGCAGCCAGGGGCCAAAACCTCCGGTTAGCAGCGCGGACACCAAAAGGGAGCCGGCTCCAACTAAATAGCCGAAGCTCGTTCCAAGGGCATACCCGCCGATCAGAATCAGGAAGAAGATGGTCTCGATTCCGGCGGTGCCAGCTCCGAGCATTCGCACCACCGAATTGAGTGCGATGAACACTCCAAGCACCGCAATTTGGCGTGAGTTGAGTTCGCGCGAGCCAACCGCAACCACCATCAGCCCGATGAGAACCGGCATGAGAAGCATGAAAGTTGACTGTGCTACCCGGCTTTGATCCGGAACTGCAGAACCAACTAGCAGCGGCCACATGAACGCAGTGAGTGAAATCACGGCGACTGCAGCAACTAGAGCTTTTGACAGGATTGGGCGCGCTAACTTCATGCCAACACCGCCGCAGTAGGGCCGGCCTTTATTGCCATGCCGTTCTCCAAGGCAATGCAGCTAGATGTGACACCAAGCAGAAACTCGAGGTCGTGCGAGGCCACCAGAATGGCGTGGCCACTTTCAGCCAGAGTTTTAATTTGTTGAGCGAGTGCATTTCGGGCCTGGTAGTCCAATCCGCGGGTTGGCTCATCGAGAAGCAAAACCCGGGAACCTTTGCTCAACTGGATGGCCAGCGCCAGCGCAAGCTGCTGTCCTGACGACAAGTCGCGTGGATGTAGCGAGTAATCAATCTTGCCAACCAGCTTTTCCAGGAGTGAAGCCGTGCTTCCATCGGTGGCAGCAGCAAAATGGTCCGAATCCTGCAGCTCTTCCGCGACTGAGTGCATCAGCAGCAAGTCGCTTGCGCTTTGAGGCACCATTGCCACCTCTCGCAAGCGTTCCTTCAGATTCTTGGAAAGGTGCGTGAGCGTTCCCGCATCGTCGCGAAATTCAATCGAGCCCTCGCAGTTGGTCTCGCCCTGCAGCGCCCAGAGGAGAGAACTCTTCCCAGAACCATTAGGCCCGTAAACGCCGGTTACTGTTCCCTTATAGATTTTTAGGTTTAGGTTCTCTACCGCCTTTGACCCGTTGTAGTTCACCGATACTCCAGACGCGACCAGAACCGGATCGCTATCTGCCACCTTTGGGGGCCTGATGTAAAGCTCCTGGAAGGCAGTCGCGGGCATTAGTCCCGCCGAGGCAGCCGCAGCTTCGAATGTCTCGGCGTCGCTGTGTTTGCTTACCTCACCGCTTGAGTCAACAACCGTGAGCGAGTCAACCCGACCGATCAGACGGTCAACGCGGTGCTCGGCCATTATTACGGTGACTCCACTTCGGTGCGCAAGGTTTTCAAGTAGGGCAAGAAGTGACTCAGCACCGGCTTGATCAAGCTCGCTGGTTGGCTCATCCAGCAGCAGTATTTGCTGTCCTGCCGCCAGCGCGCCAGCGATGGCAACCCGCTGTTGGAAGCCTCCGCTCAGTTCATCCAACGGTGAATCCAACACCTCTGTTAGATCCAGTGCCGCCGCAATTTTGTCAATCCGGGCAACCATTGAAGCCGGTGCCACCCCGAGTTGTTCCATGCCGAAGGCAAGCTCTTCTCGAACTGTGTCGGCCACAAACGAAGCCTCTGCCAACTGATTTACGTAGCCGACTAGGTGGGCAAATTCGTGTGGCTCACGCCCAGTTAAGTCGCGACCGTCGATTGCAATGGACCCAGTTAGGTTGCCGCCGGTGAAGTGCGGCGCCAGGCCGTTCATCGCTCGTAGGAGGGTGCTCTTACCTGCCCCGGTTGCACCAGCAATTAGAGCGAACTCGCCTGCAGAATATTTAAGTGTTACGTCCTTCAGCGCTGCGCGTCCCCCAGCCTGAAACCTGAAACTCACCTGGCTCAGGCTGATCATGGACGCCACTCCAAGACTTGTCTCGCTGGGCCGTAGTTGTCCACAGCCGTCACCAACACTAGTGAAAGGCACAGGAGTCGAACTAACCAGTCACCGGCCTTGGGGTAGGCCGTGATGAGTCTGGTTCGCACCCTGTGCATTCCCGCGAGCCTAGCCGAGACCGCAATGCACACCAGTCCGAGGGCGAAGGTAAGCAGCCCAATAAAAACTGAGTAGGCACTAGCTAACAGCAGGTAACTGGCTGTTCCAAATAGCATCACACCGATGCCCGCCGCAGCCCTGGCCGAATAGACTACGCGCAACCGCATAGCTCCGCGGCGACCGAAGCCCCGTGAATCCATCGAAGCCGCTAGATCGAGCGAGCGCTGAATGGTGTCTTCTAGTACGGGAATAATGACTCCCCGCAGCGAGGCCAGACCCGAAGTGCCGCCGCGTAGCACCCGAGCTCGCCTCACCCGATTGAGGCTAGATATAAGCTGAGGGGCAACATTTAGGGCAATCGTCGTTGCAGTGGCGAATTCGTAAAGCACGGCGGGTGCAGATTTGATCAGGCTGCGCGGGTTAGCCACCGATGCCGCAAAGCCGACCGCCAAAATAATGGCTGCCAGCCGAAGGCCATCGGTGACCCCAGCAATGAGGTTTGGGCTGGATACCGGACCCAATAGTGTGACCTGGTTTGCAAAGATTTGAAACTGAATTACCGGAAGCGAAACCGCCACCTGGCTGGTTGCTGGCACGTTGAAGACAAATCGGAACGCAACACGCACCACCAAGACAAATAGCGCGGTGCCACCGTAGATGCGAACCGAACTCCGCCGAAGCCGCGGCTGGCCTAGGCTAACCATTCCTGCAAAGGCGAGGACCACAAGGAAAACGAGTGGTTGTGGTGTCTGCACGAGACTTGCCAAGACCGCGAGGGTTAGGCCGAGGCTCCACCAGGTGACCGGAGTCAATCTATCCGCCAGCCTTGCTGTTTTAGCCATGGCAGGTAAATGTCTCCGGCGCCACACGCGGTGGCCGGATTCGAGCATCGCCCATGGGAATGAAGCGCCAACCCTGCCAAGTTCCGCAAGCTGGGTGAGAGCTAGCTGCGCCGACTTGGGCGTAGTGCCAGCCGGAGGCATCGGTGGCTATGAAGTACGCCCAGTGGCCCGCGTTGGCACCTGGTACATGGCTGCAATCTTGCGTGCGCTGGTCTGGGAAGCCGGCAATTCTGCAAACAAAACCGGTGGGGTAGTCAAGGGTTCCCTCCACCTTCACCTGGGTGGCCGCAAAAAGATTCCATCCGGTGTCGGTGTCCAGCTGTCCATAACTTACGGCGCAAGTGGTGCGGGTTGCGCGCTTACTTGCTTGGCCATAGTCAACCACCAGGGTCACGCCCTCATCCACGCAGGGTCCTGCCTCAACTGAATGCTCACTCACGGTCCCCAGCGTGGGCCAAAACACTCTCAGACCAAATGCCTTGGAGATTTCTGGCACGGCTGCCCAAAACGCGGCCAGCACAATTAGGCCAAGCAGCGTGTAGCGCATCAGTTTGCGGTTCATGGGCTACCGGGTGCCTCCTTGCGACTGCCCTGCTTTGGGTAGGAGTCCTGCGTAGCTCTGGCCCAGAAGTGCGGTCGCGCCTTGAGCGGTGGCGTAGATATCGCCGGTCCCGCCAGACCAAGGTGTTTGGAGACCGCCATCGCTGGCTAGCTTGGACTTGATCCAGTTCTGGATGCTGCCAACCTGCGCGCCAACCGACTTCAAACCCATTGCGGCGTAAGCCGTGCCATTCAGGTCATAGTCGCCGTAATTAGAGAAGTGGTCGCCTTCCTTTGCCTTGTTAAGGTACGCGACTGCCTTGTCAATCGAGGCGTTTAGGGTGCGCCTCTGGCTTTGGGTGGCAAGCCCGCGGGCAGCTGCGAGTGCTTGGAGGGTGATTCCAGTGCCGTCACTAGAGCTTGAACCTAGGGTGAAACCATCGTTGAAACCGCCGTCGGCGAGTTGGTGGCTTGCAAGATTTGTTGCCAGCGTGACAGCCTGCCTAGCTCGGTCGTTCGCGGCTAGTCCAAGAATCAGCCAGGCGCGGTCATAGGTGTTTGCACCCGCGTCTGGGGCAACGTCGCCGGATCCGTCCACCTTCGAGAGTGCGGCCGAAATGATCTGGCGACGTGTGTTGCCATTACCTGCCTTGAGGATTGAGCTAACAAAGGCCCACTTCCCAGCTAGCCCAAGTCTCAGCTTTCCGCTGTTGAAAAGGTAGCCATTTGGGTTACTTACAGTCCCAGTTTGAGCGGTGGAGGTCAGTAGGTATTTGACAGCTGGTTCGAGCGTGTCCGCAGTTTCACCCAAAACCTTGCGCTGGAGCAGCGCTTCGAGGCTGAATCCAAAGTCAGGCTTGCCCGGGGTGAATCCGGCTACAAATTGGCCGTTGGTGAAAGATGCGCGCAAGAAGGCTTCGGTGTTTGAAAGGGGAGAGGCCTGAGCCGTCCCGCCTGTGAATGTGGTTGTCACTGCCAACAAGACTGCAATTGCAGTCACCAGTGGTGGCTTGAAAAGGGTGTGCTTCATTAGGAACCTCCGTAGTCCTCGACGGTGTTTGGATGTAAGGCGCCATCGATGGGCATTCCGACTTCCAGTTCACGAAGCCTGGTTACGGTTGCGGGTCAGCGCCGGATTCTCACCGGCTTCCCCCATAGATGGGTCTGGGAGGGCTCTGCGAGCTCTCTCAGGGTCAAGGGTAGCAGTGAAGGTGATTACCCCTGATGTAAACGCTTGCACGGTGTAGCACTAAGTCATTTGGGAACGCACGAATAATTACAGTTTTGTAAAGCCCATGTAAAAACAGTTCGCAAAACCGAATTAGGTTCGAAATTCACCTTCCGTTCACACTAGATTGAAAGATACCCAAGGCGATGCCGCTGGTCGGGCAGGAGTTTTTTCTTGTGCGCAGGCAGCCTCGCTGCGAAAACACAAGGAGAGAAATATGAAGGCAAAGCGCACCCTGCGCTCCGTCGCTCTGCTTGCCGCGGGTCTACTGGCAACTTCAACTGCCGTAAGCCTTGCTGCAACTAGTGCCAATGCGGCCGCAAAGTCCACTGTGATCATCAACGAGACCACAGCAATGACCTCGTTGAACGCATCCACCCCAGACACCAACCTGGTTACCAACACCGACATCCAGTACCTAGCCAGCGCCGGCTTCTGGTACTACGACAACGGCCCAAACCTGGTTCGCAACACCAAGTTCGGTAACTTCGCCATCGTGCGCAACGCCGCCAACGACTTCGAGGTTGCCTACTCGGTAAACCACGGCCTGGTTTGGTCGGACGGCACTCCAATCACCGGTGCGGACCTCCTGCTCAGCCACATTCTCAACAGTGGCGCCTACTCCAAGAAGGCCGGCTTGGGCGACCCAAGCACCGACTCGCCAGTGTTCAACTCGGTTGGCTACGGCGGAGTTTATGACAACCACGTGCTCGGCGTAACTCTTAGCAACGACGGCTACACCGTTACCGTCAAGTACGACAGCTTCCAGCCTGACTGGCAGATTATTGGCCCAAGCCCAGCCCCAGTGCACGCACTCGAGCTGCTGGTTGACGGCAAGACCGGTCTGCAGTCCGCTTCGGTTAACGCCGCAGCCAAGGCACAGTTTGTTACCGACTTCAACGCAGGCCTCAAGGGTCCTAACTCCCGCCTGAAGAAGATGGGTGACATCTGGAGCAACGACTACAACATTCAGGACGTCAACTCCAGCACCAACCCACTGCTTCTCATCTCCAACGGTGGCTACATCGTTCAGAGCGCTGTGAAGAACACCTCGGTGACCCTGGTTCGCAACCCTAAGTACAACGACGGCCCAGCCATCACCAAGACCAACCCACTGAGCAAGGTCATCTTCTCGTTCGTAACCGACGGTGCTCCTGCGGCTCAGGCTCTTGGCAACGGCGAGATTGACGTTTATGACGGCCAGCCAGACACCGCTACCTTCCAGCAGCTGAAGGGTCTGAGCGGCATCAAGCTCTCGCTTGACACCACCATGACCTACGAGCACGTTGACCTGCGCACCGGAGTTAGCGCACTGAGCACCAACAAGAACGACAGCTACGACGGTCCATTCGCCGACTCGCACGGTCAGAAGGCCAAGGACCTCCGTGAGGCCTTCCTGCTGGCACTGCCACGCCAGGCGATTGTTAACAAGATGGTTGCTCAGGCCTATGACCCAAGCAACCAGGCGGACGCAACCGTTCTGAACTCCAACTTCGCACTTCCTGCCCAGAAGGGCTACGACGCCATCACCGGTGGCAACGGAAGCGACGAGTTCACTGCCGGAACCCAGGCTGAGCGCACCGCAAAGGCGCTGAAGCTGGTTCAGAAGTGGTACCCGAACGCATCGGCTGGCTCCAACTCGGTTGCCATCAACATGCTGTTCAAGAACAACGCACGCCGTATTGGTGAGAACCTACTGATTGGTGCCGAAGAGGCCAAGGCTGGCTTCAAGGTCTCCAACGTGGGTAACGCCAAGTGGTCCACCCAGCTGGACAACCCAAGCTACGACGTGGCCATGTTCGCATGGGCACCTAGCTCGGTTAGCCAGACCGGAACCAACGCTAACTACCAGAGTGACGGAACCAACAACCACTACGGGTGGAACGACGCTGGCTTGGACAAGATCCTGCACAGCCTAGAGGCACCTCTCAGCGCTGGACAGGTTACTGCCAAGTACACCGCTGCTGACAAGGCTGTTATTGGTAACTTCTGGACCCTGCCGCTGTACCAGTGGCCACAGGTCTCGGCTTACAACAAGCAGCTGAAGAACATCAAGTCCAGCCCACTGATTCCAAACCTGGTTTGGAACTACTGGGAGTGGCACTTCTAAGAGTTGAGTAATTAACTCTTAGGAAACAGCTCAGAGAGTTGGGGGCATCCAATATTGGATGCCCCCAACTTGAGTGATTAGGGCTTTGCCCACAAGAAACGGACACAAATTGCTAGCTTTTATCGCTCGCCGAATCGGCGTGGTTCTGCTGATTCTTTTCGGTTCCTCGTTCCTGGTTTATAACCTCGAGGCCATTGCGGGAGACCCGCTCGCCGAGCTGCGCACCAGCTCCGCCAAAAACCGCGACTTCCTGATGCACCATCTGATCATGCAGCTGCAGCTGGATGTTCCGCCACCGATCCGCTACTTCTCCTGGCTCAAAGGTGTTCTGGGAGTATTCACCGGTAACCCAGACCTGGGTAAGACCCGTGACAACCTGCTGGTGATCAACGAAATTAGCGCCGCCATTCCAGTGACCATCCGACTGGTTCTAGGCGCCACCATCCTGGCTATCGTGCTGGGAATCACCGTTGGCGTTATAACTGCAATCCGCCAGTACAGTCGCCTCGACTACACCATGACTTTCATCTCGTTCCTCATGTTCTCGCTGCCAATCTTCTGGGTAGCCGTTCTGCTCAAGCAGTACATGGCAATCGACTTCAACAATTTCCTCGCCTCCGGTCAAATCACCTGGCCTTGGATAATTGGAACCGCCGTGGTGATGGGGCTTGTAGTTGCCGGCCTTATCTCGGGTGACCGCAGGCGCGTCATCACGCTTTTTGCCGGTGGATTCGTGGCAACCATCGTGCTTCTCTTAGTTGTCAACGCCACTAACTGGATTCTCAAGCCGGGTTTGGGAATCGTTGGCGTTGGCCTATTCGCCGCCGGCTTCGCTGTTGGACTTACCTCGCTAATCGTGGGCTTTGAGAACAAGCGCGTTCTCTACGCCAGCCTCACAGTTGCCCTAACGGCAGTAATCGCATACTTCCCGCTGAACGCCGCCTGGGATGGCAAGAGCATGAACGCTGCGATGCTGCTCATTCCTTTCGTGCTGCTGATTCTCGTTGCCGTTGGAGCGGTATTTGGCTTCACCAAGGTGGACCGAGGTTCGGCTCTCCGCGTGACCATCATCACCGCGGTATTTGCATCGCTTTTCCTGTTGATCGACCGACTCATGACCACCTGGAACGGTTACATAAACGCCGATGGCATCAACCTGCGTCCAATCCCGACCATTGGCGAGGTGAGCGTTCGCCTCAGCAGCGACAACTTCTGGATTCTCCTGATGGACGGCCTCGTCCACGTGATCCTCCCAACTGTGGCCCTAACACTCATCTCCTTTGCCGGCTACGTGCGCTACTCGCGCGCCAGCCTGCTTGAGGTTATGAACATGGACTACATCCGCACCGCTCGGGCCAAGGGTCTGAGCGAACGCACCGTGATTGTTCGCCACGCGCTGCGAAACGCCATGATTCCGCTGACCACACTGATGGCCTTCGACTTCGCCGGCGTCATCGGTGGAGCAATCATTACCGAGAGCGTTTTTGGTTGGCACGGAATGGGAACTCTGTTCCGAGCAGCTATCAGCACCCAGGACCTAAATCTGCTGATGGGAGTGTTTGCCATCACCTCGTTCATGGCCGTTATGGCCAACCTGGTGGCCGACCTGCTCTACTCGGCCCTTGACCCACGAATTCGAGCTGGTAAGTAATCATGGCTAAGAAGAATAAAGCCGCAGAAGTTGCGGCAACCGAGGGCGAAAACGCCATCGCACTGCACGAGACCGCCGGTCTAAGCCAGGGCCAGATCATCCGCAAGCGCTTCTTCCGGCACAAGCCGGCGGTTGCGTCCATGATCGCCTTGATCTTCATCACTATCTTCGTGTTCTCGGCATCGGGTATCCACCTGGGCACCGAGGCTCACCCGATAACCATTCAGGGTTGGTGGAAGTACAGCCTTACGGATATTCCGGACACCAATTTCTGTGAGACATCGGTTGGTTGCCCTAACGCCGACCACCCGTTTGGCCAGGATCCCATTGGCCGCGACTACTTTGCGCTGGTCATGCGCGGTGCCGAGCAGTCCATCATGGTGATGCTGATTGTTGGTCTTATTGGCGGACTTCTCGGAACCGTGATTGGTGCCGTCTCCGGCTACTTCCGCGGCTGGGTTGATGCAGTGCTGATGCGCTTCACCGACTTCATCATCACCATTCCGTCGATCATCATCGGTGCAGTGCTTGGCTTCAAGTTTGGAAACCTTGGTGTGGTGGCTCTGGCCATCTACCTTGGTCTCTTCAGCTGGACCGGTCTTTCACGACTGGTGCGCGGAGAATTTCTTTCGCTGCGTGAGCGTGAGTTTGTTGATGCTGCCCGCGTGGCAGGAGCCTCCAACTTCCGCATCATCTTCAAGCACATTCTGCCCAACGCGATGGGCGTGATCATCGTTTCGGTCACCCTGATGCTCGCGGGTGCCATCCTGCTGGAGACTGCGCTTTCCTACATTGGATTTGGTGTCCAGGCCCCGGATGTATCGCTCGGTTCGCTGATTAGCGAATACCAGGATTCGTTTACCGTGAGCCCTTGGCTGTTCTACTGGCCTGGTCTCCTCATCATCTCCATTGCCCTCTGCGTCAACTTCATCGGTGACGGTTTGCGTGATGCTTTCGATCCTCGTCAGCGTCGCCGCATCACTCGCAAGGACCTGCTGGCAGCCACCTTCAAAAAGCCTTCCAGCGAAGCCTAGAGATAGTTAGAACGGAACAAGAAAATGACTATTTCGAATGAAGTAATCCTCAAGGTAGAGAACTACAACGTTGAGTTCTGGGTTGATGGTGTCTGGTATCCGGCCGCCGTTGACATGAACTACGAGGTCAAGGCCGGTCAGGTTTTGGCAATCGTAGGCGAGTCCGGCTCCGGCAAGTCCTCGTCCTCGATGGGTCTGATGGGCCTGCTAGCCTCCAATGCCCGCACCAGCGGTTCGGTAAAGGTAAAGGGGCAGGAGATGCTGGGGGCAAACAGCTCACTGCTGCGCAAGTACCGCGGTAAGGAAGTTGCCTACATCTTCCAGGAGCCGATGACCGCGTTGAACCCGGTCTACACGGTGGGATTCCAGATTGTGGAGACTATCCGCACCCACTTCCCGGTAGGGCCTGCCGAGGCACGCAAGCGCGCCATCGAGCTGCTGGCCATGGTGGAGATTCCAAACCCTGAGAAGTCGATTGACAAGTACCCGCACCAGCTTTCCGGTGGTCAGCGCCAGCGCGCCATGATTGCTCAGGCCCTTGCCTGTGATCCGGCATTGCTGGTTGCCGATGAGCCAACTACCGCGCTAGACGTCACGGTGCAGGCCGAGATCATCGACCTGATGCGTAACCTCAAGGACAAGCTGAACTCGGCAGTTCTGCTAATCACCCACGACATGGGAGTGGTCGCAGACCTCGCCGATGACATCTTGGTAATGAAGGACGGCATGACTGTTGAGAAGGGTAGCGCGGACCAAATCTTCAACCGTCCGCAGCACCCATATACTCAGCAACTTCTTGCCGCCGTGCCAAAGCTTGGATTTGCCGCTACTCGCGAGCTGGCGGCACCAGCCAAGCCTGAGCCTGTTCTCAAGTTGGAAAACCTGGTAATCGAGTACCCGAAGCGCGGTCGCATTCCAGCGTTCACCGCGGTGAAGGACTTCAACCTCGAGATTTTCCCTGGCGAGATTGTTGGCCTGGTGGGAGAGTCTGGTTCCGGCAAGACCACAGTTGGTCGCGCCTCGATTGGTCTGATTCCTGTGAAGAGTGGCTCGATTCAGGTCAACGGTCAGGAGATTGCCGGTGCCAAGCTGAGCGACCTCAAGAGCATCCGCCGTGCTACCGGAATTGTTTTCCAGGACCCGGCCTCGTCCCTAAACCCGCGCTTGCCAATCGGTGAGAGCATCGGTGAGCCAATTTTCCTTGCCGGCGAGGCCAAGGGTGCGGAACTGCACAAGCGAGTGGAAGACTTGCTGGCATCGGTGGAGCTGCCCCGCAGTTACCGCAACCGATACCCGCATGAGCTCTCCGGTGGCCAGCGTCAGCGCGTGGGTATTGCCCGCGCTTTGGCTCTAACTCCAGACCTGCTAATTGCTGACGAGCCAACCAGCGCACTGGACGTTTCGGTTCAGGCTCGTTTCCTGGACCTTCTGCTTGAACTGCAGGATCAGCTGAAGTTTGCCTGTCTCTTCATCAGTCACGACCTAGCCGTTGTAGACATTTTGTCGCACCGAATCGCAGTGATGCAGAACGGTGAACTAGTGGAGCAGGGCATGCGCGACCAGATTCTCAAGAACCCGCAGCACCCTTACACTCAGCGTCTGATTTCGGCAGTTCCTGTGCCAGACCCGGCGCTGCAGAAGGCAAAACGCGAGGCTTCGCGCGCCTAGAAAAACCAGCAGTTCCTGAGGCCGGTGTCACCCTGAGTGGGGGCGCCGGCCTCAGGCATCTGGGGTAACCTTAAAGTCACTTTTTGGTTGGAGAATGGTGAAGAGAACCCTCGGAATTTCGGCACTCGTGGCCATGCTCGCTGCCTCAATTGTGGGTTGTGCTTCGCTTGGCGGGCAGGCAAAACTAACTCCGGGCAGCAGCCTGGTGATTGGCGAGGCTGGATCCTTCACCTCCATCAACCCGGGCGTGTATGCACCGCCAGCCACCCAGCAGGCCATGGCGGACCTAGCAGTCTTGACCCGACCTGCTTTCTTTACCCGTGACGCCTCGGGCAACCTAATTGAGAACACGGACTTTGGCTCCGTCTCGCGGGCGTCGGACAACACCGTCACGTATACGCTGACCGGCAAGGCCAAATGGAGCGACGGCGTTCCAGTTGACGCAGCCGACCTAGTTTTGAGCTGGCTGGCAGCCACCGACAAGCAGCAGCCAGGCTTCGCCAGCCAGCTGAGCCAGACCTCACTCGCCCTCGCGGACAAACTCACATTGCTTTCAAACGGCGTGAAGCTGCACTTCACCCAGCCGGTTCCAGATTGGAAGACTGCTCTTCCGCTTACTGTTCCGGCCCACCTGGTGGGAAAGTTGGCGCAGCCAGACTCAAACCTCACCGATGCAGCCGCCGAAAAGTTCGTAACTGATCGCATCGGCGGAGATGGTACTTCCAGCCAGTTCCAGGCGCTTACCGCGGCCTACACCACCGCCTTCAACCCGGTTGCCGATGGCAGTAACGCCCAGCTGGATTCCAATCTCCTGGTCAGCGCAGGCGCCTACAACATAGTGTCGGCCACGGCGGCATCGGTGGTTTTGAAGGCCAACCCCCACTTTGCTGCCGGCCCGGCTGCAACCGTTGAGAAGGTGACCATCAACGGGTACGCATCCCAGGGCGACTTGGTTCAGGCGCTGGCCGCCAAACAGGTAGATCTGGCCGCGCCTCAAGCCTCAACTATGTATTCGCTAACCCAGATTGAGCAGCAGGCCAAGTCCGGCGGAATGCACACCCAGTTGAGCGACTCCGGTCAGAACGAGATCGCTCTGCTCAACTACGGCGCTGGATCTGCCTTCAACTCGGCAACCTGGAAGGGCGACGCCAAGCAGGTCACAGCTGCACGATTGGGCATGTTCAAGTTCATGCCGCGTGCGGGAATCTGGACAGTACTGGCGGGCACTCCTGGCATTGGCAAGACCAATTCGTTGGTTCTATCCAACGCCGATGGCAACTACCAGGCCACCACCAACCAGAACGGCACCTCAGCGTTTGCCTTCCAGAATGCCGAGTCCTCGGCCGAGGGTTGGCAGGCCGCTGGGTTTGGACGCACCATTCCGCTGCGAGTGCTTTTCGACGCGAATTCCTCCCGGGGTCAGTTGGAATTCACCGAGTTCTCCAAGTTGGGCAAGCTTGGCGGTTTTGATGTGCAGAACGTTAGTTCGGACAACCCCGCATCGGTGCTGGCAAGTGGCCAGTGGGATCTCTACATCACCAACCTGCCCCGCCTGAACGTTGACCTTTCGGCACTGGCTACCGCTGTCGGTGCTCTCACGGGTTTCCACTCCGATGCCGCCTCGCAGCTGGTTTCCAAAGTTGCAGCTGGGGGAGCACTGTCGGGTTCCACCGCGGACGAGTTGAGTCTGGACCGTGCCCTGGTGGCCGGCTACTACGGTTTGCCGCTATTCCAGCTGGACTCTCTGGTGGTTTGGAATGACAAACTCAGGGGTTACTCGGCTAAGCCAGGCAACGCATCGGTGGTTTGGGGCTATTCAAACTGGGCGGTTTCGGCTCAGGGCAACTAGACTTAAAGGGTCTGGGTCGGCGCTGTAGCTGCCAGGCCCAAATCAATCCCAATCGAGCTAGTGACTAACTACGCTCATGCCTTAAGGACAAACTATGGCTCTGGTATCCAGAGAAGACCTCCGCAACGTTGCAATCGTTGCCCACGTAGACCACGGCAAGACCACTCTGGTTGATGCCATGCTCCGTCAGACCAACTCTTTCGACTCGCATGCTCAGGTAGCTGAGCGTGCCATGGACTCGGGTGACCTCGAGCGCGAAAAGGGAATTACCATCCTTGCCAAGAACACCTCGGTGTCCTACGCCGGCCCAGCCGCCGGTGGCAAGAACATCACCATCAACGTGATTGACACCCCGGGCCACGCCGACTTCGGTGGCGAGGTTGAGCGCGGTCTGTCCATGGTTGACGGTGTGGTTCTGCTGGTTGACGCATCTGAAGGTCCGCTGCCTCAGACTCGCTTCGTGCTCCGCAAGGCGCTCGAGGCCAACCTGCCGGTTATCCTCCTGGTCAACAAGACCGACCGTCCAGATGCTCGTATCGACGAGGTTGTTGAGGAGAGCCACGACCTGCTGCTCGGTCTCGCATCCGACCTAGCCGACGACGTGCCAGACCTGGACATCGACTCGATCCTCGAACTTCCAGTTATCTACGCTTCGGGCCGTGCCGGCCGTGCCAGCCTCAATAAGCCTGCCGACGGCACCCTGCCAGACCACGAGGACCTCGAGCCACTGTTTGAGGCAATCCTGAAGCACATCCCGGCTCCTACCTACGATGACGAGCACCCGCTCCAGGCTCACGTGACCAACCTTGACGCCTCGCCATTCCTTGGTCGTCTCGCACTGCTCCGCATCTTCAACGGAACCATCCGCAAGGGTCAGCAGGTTGCTTGGGTTCGCCACGACGGCACCACCAAGACCGTGAAGATCACCGAGTTGCTTGCCACCAAGGCACTTGAGCGCTACCCAACCGAAGAAGCCAAGGCCGGAGACATCGTCGCTGTAGCCGGTATCGAGGACATCACCATCGGTGAGACCCTGGCAGACCCTGAGGACGTTCGTCCACTGCCAATGATCAAAGTTGACGACCCTGCCATCTCGATGACTATCGGTATCAACACCTCTCCAATGGCTGGCCGCGTCAAGGGTGCCAAGGTCACCGCTCGACTGGTGAAGGACCGTCTCGACCGCGAACTCATCGGTAACGTCTCCATCAAGGTTCTGCCAACTGAGCGTCCAGACGCTTGGGAAGTTCAGGGTCGTGGCGAGCTGGCTCTGGCCATCCTGGTGGAGCAGATGCGTCGCGAAGGCTACGAGCTCACCGTTGGTAAGCCTCAGGTAGTGACCAAGCGCGTTGACGGCAAGGTTCACGAGCCTGTTGAAGACCTCACCATCGACGTACCTGAAGAGTTCCTCGGTGCAATCACCCAGCTCATGGCTGCTCGCAAGGGCCGCATGAACAACATGTCCAACCACGGCACCGGCTGGGTTCGCATGGAGTTCCGCATTCCTTCGCGTGGTCTTATCGGCTTCCGCACTGAATTCCTCACCACCACCAAGGGAACCGGTATCGCCAACGCCATCTCGGCAGGCTACGAGCAGTGGGCCGGCGAGATCATCACCCGTAGCTCGGGTTCGATGGTTGCCGACCGTGCCGGTGTTGCAACCCCGTTTGCCATGATTGCTCTGCAGGAGCGTGGCTCGTTCTTCGTTCAGCCAACCGAAGAGGTTTACGGCGGAATGGTTGTGGGCGAGAACTCCCGTGCCGACGACATGGAAGTAAACATCACCAAGGAGAAGAAGCTCACCAACATGCGTGCTTCTTCGTCCGACGAGTTCCAGGCTCTGACCCCTCCTCGTCAGCTTTCGCTGGAGGAGTGCCTCGAGTTCGCTCGTGAAGATGAGTGCGTTGAGGTTACTCCTGAGGCCGTGCGTATCCGCAAGGTTGAGCTGGATCCAAACATCCGTGCTCGTCAGGCCAGCGCCCGTAAGCGCGCCAACGACTAAGTTCCAAACCAAAAGGTCCGTCACTCGATTGAGCGACGGACCTTTTGTTTTAAACAGTCTGGTGATTTACCTATCGAAGGCTTAGGCGGCTACCGGCTGCTTGGCATCGGTGTTAATTGGCTTGCCGGCGTGCACCCTGGCAAAGAGCACGGCAACTGGAACAGCGTAGAGCCACCAGCCCAGCACCTGAAGCACCGTTGGCGCCGAGTTGAACGCTACGGTGCCCACCAGGATTAGCTCCTGAAGGCTGCCCTCTGGGAAGGCTCCCGAGAGGTTGTAGGCCTGGTTGCTTAGGAATGGCAGGAAACCGAGTTCGGTGAACTCGCCGATGGCGTAGCTAAATACTCCTGCGGCAATGACGATGAGGTAGGCGCCGGTGAAGTTGAAGAAGTGCTTGAGGTTGAAGCGCAGAGAGCCGCGGTACATGAAGTAACCGAGCACGGCTGCCGTTGCCAGGCCGAGGAATGCGCCTCCAAAGACGTTGCCGCTTCCGGCGGTTGACTTGGCGGTGCTCCAAAGCAGAATGCTGGTCTCAACACCCTCACGGATCACAGCTAGGAATGCCACCGATGCCAAGGACCATGCGCTGCGGGTTACTGCGGCATCAACTCGGGCACGAAGGTTAGAAGCCATAGCTCGAGACTGCCGGGCCATCCAGAAGATCATCCAGGTGACAAAGACCACGGCCAACAGGGAGGTGGTGCCTGTGATGGCGATTTCAATCTGGTCGGAAACCTCCGCCTCTAGCCCGCTGAGGCCGAACCCCAGTCCTAGCGAGATCAGAATGGCAGCACCCGCACCGGTAAAGATCTTGGCAATCTGGGCGCGTTCACCCAGCTTCACAACGTATCCAACCAGGATGCTAATGATGATTGCAGCCTCTAGGCCTTCACGAAGACCAATCAGGTAGGTAGCCAGCACTTGTTGCCTTTCTCTGTGCCCCGGTTGCAAGTTTAGTTAGGTTAGCCTTACCTAACAAGAGGGGTCTTCAAAAAAGTCCACCAAGGTACTTCCGCGGGCTGGCAACCTGCGCCAAGTAAAGTATTTGCATGGCCAAGCAACAGTTCAACGCGCGTCGCATTCTGCTGGTTCACGCGCATCCAGACGACGAAAGCCTCTTCACTGGGCACGTCATGGCAGATGCTCTGGCCCGAGGTGCAGAGGTTTACCTACTCACCCTCACGCGCGGAGAGCGTGGCAAGGTTAAGCTGGCAGACCTAAAGCCGCTCGAGGGCCACAACGCAGAAATGGGTGCATTCCGCACCGCCGAGCTAATGAACGCCCTCGAGGCCTATGACCTCACCGATGAGGCCGGGAACACCACCAAGATTCAGCGTGCGTTCGCCGGAACCCGCCACTACCTAGACAGCGGCATGCGCATCAACGCCCTGGGCAAGCCAACCCGTAAGCGCATTCTCGACGAGATGTCACTGGTAGCGGTGGCCACCCCGGTGATTGCCGACGACATCATCAAGGTCATGAATAGCTTCCGCCCAGATGCCGTTGTCACCTATAACTCCAAGGGCGGTTTTGGCCACCCAGACCACAAGAAGGCCTATGACGCCACCACGCTTGCGGTTCGCAAATACGGCAAGACTCACCGCGCCCCTCAGCTCTGGACCATTGCAGAGCCGGGAGAGCGCTTCGACGCTGCCGTTGGTGGCGCCAAGACGGCATCGGTGAAGAAGGCTGCGCTGAGCGCTCACGCCAGCCAGGTACTTATCAACGAGGAGACCTACGCGCTCGTGTCCGGCAAAGAAACCCGCTTCGATCAACCAGAGCACCTCCGGAAGACCTCGGTCTCCAGCTGGAACTCCATTAAGCCTTGGCTGCGCTCGCTCTGGGCTCTGCCACTCGGCTTCCTGGCGGCACTAGTTGGAACCATGTTGCATCTGTCCCAGACCACCGATGGCATGCCAATCGGCCTAGTGCTCGCGCTGATCATCGTGGGTTCGCTGGCCCTCGCACTGCGCATTCTGCGCCGCAGCCGTGGAGCGCTCTACCTCATGGCCGTCGGCTTTATCTTCACCATGTTTCAGCTGGGTCAGAACCCTGGCGGTTCGCAGCTGGTAACAAACGGAAACCTGTCCAGCTACTGGTTCTACGGATCCATCGCCGTACTGGCGGTGATTGTGATGTTCCCTCGCCTTCGCAAGGCAACCTGGAACCGCAGCGCCTCCGGACACAGGTAAAATCAATAGAAGTTTTGAAGGGATAAACCGTGACCTACGTGATTGCACTTCCTTGCGTTGATGTCAAGGACCGCGCCTGCATTGAAGAGTGCCCAGTTGACTGCATCTACGAGGGCGACCGCATGCTTTACATCCACCCAGATGAGTGCGTGGACTGTGGCGCGTGCGAGCCGGTTTGCCCAGTTGAGGCCATCTACTACGAGGATGACCTTCCTTCGCAGTGGAGCGAGTACTACAAGGCCAACGTCGAGTTCTTCGAGACCGTTGGTTCGCCTGGTGGCGCTGCCAAGGTTGGCAAGCTCGACCTCGACCACGCCCTCATCACCGCTCTTCCACCACAGGGAGAGTAGCCCGCGGTAGTCCGCTGGCTCCAGTAAATCGTGTTTGACCGCCTCCCCGAGTATCCCTGGCAGCAGCTAAAGCCTTTTTCGGCTCTGGCGGCCCAGCACCCGGGCGGGGCGGTTGATCTGTCTGTAGGGTCTCCCGTCGATCCAACCCCAAAGGTCATCCAGGATGCCTTCGTGGCCGGAGCCAACGCCCCTGGCTACCCAAGCACCGCCGGTTCGCTAGAGCTGCGTGAGGCCATTGCCGAGTGGTTTGCCCGTCGTCGAGCCGTGCCTGGACTTACCGCCGACAACGTGATGCCAACCATCGGCTCCAAGGAGTTCATCTCCTTCCTGCCCATGTACCTGGGAATGGGTCCGGGTGACGCAGTAGTTCAGCCTGAGGCCGCCTACACCGCCTACGCTGTTGGTGCCGCCCTGGTTGGTGCCGAGTGCATCAGTGAGGACAACCCGGACAACTGGCCTGCCAACGCCAAGCTGATCTGGATCAACTCCCCGGGAAACCCAGACGGCAAAGTCTTGGACGTTGACTTCTTGCGACGCTGCGTTGAGCGGGCTCGTGAGATTGGTGCTCTGCTAGCCTCCGACGAGTGCTACGCGGAACTTGGCTGGGATGGCAAGTGGGCCTCCGAGACCATTCCGAGCATCCTGGATCCACGAGTCATCGAGGGCAACCTAGATGGCGTCATGGCAATCTACTCGCTGAGCAAGCAGAGCAACCTAGCCGGCTACCGCGCAGCCTTTGCAGCCGGCGAGGCGGGCCTGGTGAAGGCGATTGTCAACCTGCGCATGCACAGCGGCATGAACACCCCAGCTCCGGTCCAGAAGGCAATGACCGCTGCCCTCCGTGATGAGGCACACGTGGCCGTGGAGCGTGAGGTTTACCGCAAACGACGCGACGTACTGCTCGAAGCCGTCCGCGCCTACGGTTTTAAGGTTTCTAACTCGGAGGCGGGTCTTTACCTATGGGCAACCCTCGGTGAGGACTGTTGGGCTTCCGTTCAGCGGATGGCCGAACTAGGCATCGTTGTGGTTCCAGGTACCTTCTATGGTGACCATTCGCCTAACCATGTGCGTTTCAGCATCACCGCCACCGATGCGAATATCGCCGAGGCCGCCAAGCGCTTACACGAAGCAACTAATCTTAGATAAGCGCCTAGTTTGCGCTGAAAATCCCACAAGGAGCCCTCTTGACTGCCAACAACAACGTTGCAATCAGCTACGGAGATAAGACCGTAGAGCTTTCGGTACTGCCAGCCGTTGACGGCCCTAGCGCAATCGATGTTTCCAAGCTGCTAGCCCAGACCGGCCTGACCGCGTACGACCAGGGATTCGTTAACACCGCTAGCACCAAGAGTGCAATCACCTACATCGATGGTGAGAACGGTGTACTGCGCTACCGCGGCTACCCAATTGAGCAGCTGGCCGGCAAGAAGAGCTTCCTCGAAGTTGCCTACCTCTTGATTTACGGCAACCTTCCAGACACCGATGCCGCCGCCGCCTTCGACAACCGCATTCGTCGCCACACCCTTCTGCACGAAGATCTCAAGCAGTTCTACCACTCGTTCCCGCAGAGCGCGCACCCAATGTCGGTGCTGACCGCCGGTGTTTCGCTGCTTTCCACCTTCTACCAGGACAGCCTCAACCCACACGACCCAGAGCAGGTTGAGCTCTCCACCATTCGCCTGCTGGCAAAGCTTCCGGTTCTAACCGCCTACACCTACAAGAACTCGGTTGGTCAGGCACTTATGTACCCGGACAACAGCCTCAGCCTGGTGGAGAACTTCCTCCGCTTAACCTTTGGCAACATGGCCGAGCAGTACATCCAGAACCCGGTAATCACCCGCGCACTCGACACGCTGCTGGTGCTTCACGCAGACCACGAGCAGAACTGCTCGACCTCCACCGTTCGCCTGGTTGGCTCTTCGAATGCCAACCTGTTTGCATCGGTTTCGGCCGGAATCAACGCCCTCAGTGGCCCGCTGCACGGTGGCGCCAACGAGGCAGTACTTGAGATGCTCCAGTACATCCACGAGTCGGGCGAGAGCGTTCAGCGCTACGTTGAGCGTGTGAAGAACAAGGAAGACGGAATCCGTCTCATGGGCTTTGGTCACCGCGTCTACAAGAGCTTTGACCCACGCGCTCGCATCGTAAAGCAGATTGCCGACGAGGTTCTGGCCGAGCTGGGAATCAACGACCCACTGCTGGGCATCGCCAAGGAGCTTGAGGCAGCCGCACTGGCAGACGAGTACTTCGTGGCTCGCAAGCTATACCCAAACGTTGACTTCTACACCGGCGTGATCTACAAGGCCATGGGATTCCCACCACACATGTACACGGCGCTTTTCGCAATGGGCCGCCTGCCAGGCTGGATTGCCCACTGGCGCGAGATGATGACCGACCCGGCCACCAAGATCGGTCGCCCACAGCAGGTCTACATCGGCGAACCGCTGCGCAACATCTAGTTCAATCAAAAGGCCCGTCCAACTGGACGGGCCTTTTGCTTTGTCTTTGGTGCAGATTACTCCGGCTCAACCAGCCAGAACACCGAGGTGTCGCCGTAATCCTTGCGGGACTCCATGCGGTAGCCCTCAGGCCAAGTTGGCTCATCGGTGCGCGAGGACCGCTCCACCAGGATGGTGAACTCTTCGTGCAGGGCCGGCTTAAGGTACTGCAGAATGGCCTCGATCTCATGGTTAGTCACGTCGTACGGTGGATCGATGAAGACTAGGTCGAACTCCGCCGACTCGAAGCCGCTGGCGCTCTCACCGGCGTGGTGGGCGTAGGCCTTTGCATCTTGGGGAATGACTATGGCGTCAAAGTTTGCTCCCTGCTTGAGCAGTGACTTGCCCACCAGGTCAACGTTGGCGCGGCAAACCCCAGCAGCGCTCTTATTGCTGTCCACCAAAACCACCGATGCCGCTCCGCGACTCAGGGCCTCGAGACCCAGCGCGCCGGTGCCGGCGTAAAGGTCTAGCACTCGTGCCCCAGCCAATGCCTCCCAGTTCTCAAGGCGGTTGAAGATGCTCTCGCGGATGCGGTCCGCGGTTGGGCGAGTGCTCTTAGCCGGAGGAGTTAGGTGGATTGAACCGGCAAGCCCGGCGATGATTCTGGTCACGCCAAAAGGATAGGGCAAGATTGAACCATGCTGTTGCCGCTGACCCCGCTCGACCGGGTTTTGGGCGACCGCACGGCTAAGGCTTTCGCCCGCCACCTGGGTCTCAAGACCGTTGCCGACCTGCTGCAGCACTACCCGCGCCGGTATTACACCCGAGGCGAATTGACCCCCATCTCCCATATTCCCGTCGGCGAAGCGGTCACTGTGGTTGCCGCCATTGTGGACGCCAAGGAGCGCCGCATGAAGGGCAAGAGCGGGTCCATTCTGGAAGTGCGTATCACCGATGGTGACGGCATCGTCACGCTTACATTTTTCAACCAGGCCTGGCGACTCAAGGACCTCAAGCCTGGCGCCCGGGGCTTATTCGCCGGCAAGATCAGCGCCTACCAGGGCAAGCTGCAGCTGACGCATCCCGAGTATGAACTGTTCAACGAGGAACTTGACGACAGTGCGGCCAAGGCCTGGGCCGAGCACCCCATTCCCATCTACCCGGCGGCCAGTTCGGTAACCACCTGGGCGCTGCAGCGGAGCATCGGTGTGATTTTGGACACGCTGGAGCCACTCACCGATGAAATGCCGCCCGAGATTGTTGCGGGGGAGAACCTGCTGCCCCTTGAGCAAGCGCTGCGCCTGATTCACCAGCCGAACACGCACGATGACTACGCTGCGGCACGGGATACCCTGCGGGCACACGAGGCCTTCCAGTTGCAGGCAATGCTGCTCAAGCGCAGGGCTGAGAACGCACACCTGCAGTCCACCGCGCGCGTGGGCACGGCCAATGGTGCGCTGGCTGCCTTTGATGCCACTCTGCCATTTAGCCTCACCGATGGACAGGTGCGGGTGGGTGCCGAGATTGCCGATGACTTGGCGAAGCCGCACCCGATGAACCGCCTGCTCCAGGGTGAGGTTGGTTCTGGAAAGACGCTGGTTGCGCTGCGAGCCATGCTCACGGTTGCCGACAGCGGAGGACAGTCAGCTGTTCTTGCTCCCACTGAGGTGCTGGCAAGTCAGCACTATGCCAGCTTTGAGAAGGCACTAGGTCCTGAGCTTTCGGCTCAGCTTGGGCTCACTCTGCTCACCGGTCAGATGTCGCAGGCCGAGCGTAAGCGAGCCATGCTGCAGATTGTCTCGGGCAAGGCCCAGTTGGTGGTTGGCACCCACGCCCTCATTGCTAACAAGGTGGAGTTCTTTGACCTCGGCCTCACCGTCATTGACGAGCAGCATCGCTTTGGAGTTGAACAACGGGAGGCGCTGCGCCTAAAGGGCAAGACCTCACCGCACGTTCTCACCATGACCGCCACACCAATCCCACGCACCCTCGCGGTCACCGTATTTGGCGATCTAGACGTCTCGACCCTGACCGAATTGCCTGGTGGTCGCCAAGGAATCACCAGCCATGTGGTGCAGTTCGCCAAGCCGCAGTTAATTGCCCGCACCTGGACCCGCATCGCGGAGGAGTGTGCCGCCGGTAGGCAGGCGTTCGTAGTCTGTCCGCGCATCGATGAAGATGACCCTGCTGACGAGCTCATCGAGGCCGGAGGCACGCTGTCGGAGGACGAAGAAAGCATCGACGAACTCTTGGCGGCCAAACCAAAGACCCCTATTGCTTCGGCTCTCGGAATGACCGAGGCGCTCCGTCGTAATGCTGCGCTCACTGGGCTTCGAATCGAAGTGCTACACGGCCGGATGAGTTCCGAGGAGAAGAACTCGGTCATGGGGGAGTTCGCCGCCGGCAAGATTGACATTTTGGTCAGCACGACTGTGATTGAGGTCGGTGTAAACGTACCAAACGCCACGGTAATGGTTGTGCTCGACGCCGACCGCTTTGGAGTGGCGCAGCTGCACCAGCTTCGCGGACGAGTTGGTCGCGGTTCACATCCTGGACTCTGCCTGCTCCTGACCAAGGCCGACGACCTCACACCAGCACTGGAGCGCATTCAAGCTGTGGCAGCCACCACTGATGGCTTCGAGCTCAGCCAGATTGACCTTGAACTGCGCCGCGAGGGTGATGTCTTAGGTGACCGCCAAAGCGGCGGCAAGTCCGGTCTGCGATTGCTGAGGGTGGTCAAGGACGTTGACCTAATCCAGCGAATGCGCACCGTGGTTGAGGAACTCTTCGCGGTGGATCCAACACTCGAGAGGCACGGCGCTCTGGCAGAGTGCCTAGAGCGCATCGATGCTGCGGCGGCTGACAACTTGGCCAAGAACTAAATGAGACACAGTATGAGGAGGAAGGCTTTTAAACGGATCCTTCTTTCGCTTTTGCTGGCTATGGGTTTTCTCGTTAGTTGGCCACTTCCCCTAGCACTCAGATCGCTGGTGTACTTCGAGCCATCTAGTCTTTTCCGTTCTCTTTGGGGGGAACTGGAAGGCAGCCATCTGTCAATTTGGTTCTGGTTGGTTCAACTTCTAACACTCTCTGGAGCATTGTTTCTGTTGCTATCAACTTCTAAGCTCTTCGTCTGGCTGGCTACTTTGGTTTCTGAAACTCTTTTTCAAGCCTTCGGGTGCAAGTACTTAACAGGCAGCGACTCGGTTGACTTGGTAACCCAAAACAACCGAGAAATGATTCAGTCTGCTGTCTTCGTCATGGCAATAGTTGGACTACTCGTTGTCTTAATCGTGCAAGTTGTTGGAGCAACGAAGTCGCAGGGAGAATCGGACTGAGCCTGGGCTGGCAAGGTAACCTTGAAGGCATGTCCGCAATCGCCGTTTACCCTGGCTCGTTTGACCCAATTACCTTGGGGCACCTCGACATTGCAGCGCGCGCGGCCAAGATGTTTGACGAGGTGCACATTCTCGTGGTGCACAATCCAGCCAAGGAACCACGCTTCAGTCTGGAGCAGCGCGTGGCCATGATTGAGTCCGCGGTTACCGGGGTAAAGCTGCCTGCAGGCGCGCAGATTTTGGTTTCCACCCTTGCCAGCGGACTGCTGGTGGACTACTGTCGTCGAGTTGGGGCTGCGGCTCTTGTGAAGGGTGTCCGCACCAATGTTGACCTCGACTACGAGCTGCCGATGGCTCGAGTTAACCGCGACCTAGCCGATGTGGAGTCCATCTTCATCCCGGCAGATCCATCCTTTGGTCACATTTCCAGCAGCCTGGTCAAGCAGGTTGCCGACCTTGGCGGCGATGTCAGCAAGTACGTGCCGGCATCGGTGGCCAAGGCCCTAAAGAACTAGATTTACTAACCCCAAAAAGGAGTTGAAATGGCTGCTGTTTCGCCATTCAAGGTGAAGGTGCACGACATCATGCACCGCCCAGGTCAGATGCGCGAGAGTGAGGTTGACATCACTCTCACCGAGGTGATGGGCGATGGTGCTATGACCATTCCGGTTGGCGGAGTGATTGAAAACGACCTTCGTCTGGAGAGCGTTCACGAGGGAATCCTGGCCACCGGTGAAGTTTTTACCACCGCAGTTGGCGAATGTAGCCGATGCCTAGATGAACTAAAACTGCCTGTTGAGGTGGATTTTCAGGAGCTTTTCCTTTATTCTGGAACAGAAGAAGATGACTTCACGGTTTCTGACGAGCAAATTGATCTTGAACCTGTCATCCGAGACGCGATAGTTCTCAGCCTTCCATTCCAGCCCGTATGCAGCCAAGATTGCCTTGGCCTGTGTCCGGAATGCGGATTGAAACTGGCAGAGAACCCAAATCATGCTCACGAACAGCAGGTTGATTCCCGCTGGACAGAGCTAGCAAAGTTTAAGGAAGAGTAGAGACATGCCAGTACCAAAGCGCCGACTCTCGCGAAGCAACACCCGCCACCGCCGCTCGGCATGGAAGGCAGCTCCGCTGACCCTCGTCAAGACCATTGAGAACGG
>Ga0228702_1000042_pt1 | contig 138097 bp, 126 predicted proteins | sample McNCre217_Aug_MG_2_FD_178018 | JGI IMG/M metagenome (GOLD analysis project Ga0228702, IMG submission 178018) | Freshwater microbial communities from McNutts Creek, Athens, Georgia, United States - 20-17_Aug_MG | ecosystem: Environmental > Aquatic > Freshwater > Creek | place: USA: Georgia... | reverse complement strand
CTGGGCGCTGGGCTATGTGGGCGGCATGCTCACGCTGGGGGTGTGTCTGGCGTATGTGCTGTCGGCGCAGGCGCGGCAGGAACCGGCCGCGCAGTTTGTGCCGGTGACGATGTGGATCACGGCGGCCGTCTACGGGCTGGCCGCCAGCGTGACCTTTGTGCTGCTCAAGGAGCATGCGCAGCCTGTTGCGCTGGCCCGGCACCCCGAGGGCATGCTGGCCAATCTGCTGCGCATGCGCCAGACCTGGCAAGAAAGCGCACCCTATGCGGACTTTCGCCAGCTCATGGCCTGTGCCGTGGCCTACCAGGCCGGGGTGGCGGTGGCGATTTCGCTGGCCGCCATCTATGCCGAGCAGGTGGTGGGCTTTGCACCGCAAGAAACCATGGTGCTGATCTTTGTGCTCAACATCGCCGCGTTCATTGGCGCCTTTGTGTTTGGCTATGTGCAGGACGCGCTGGGCCACAAGCGTGCGCTGGCCTGGACGATTGTGGGCTGGATCGTCACCTGCGGCCTGGCCGCCGCCTCGACCAGCAAGGGCCTGTTCTGGGGCGCGGCGGCGGTGGCTGGCGTGTTTCTGGGCTCCAGCCAGTCGGCCGGGCGCGCCATGGCGGGCGTCCTGGTGCCGCCGCAGCGTCTGGCCGAGTTCTTTGGCCTGTGGACCTTTGCGATCCGCCTGGCCAGCATCGTGGGGCCGCTGAGCTACGGCCTGATCACCTGGATCACGGGTGGCAACCACCGCCTGGCGATCGGCTCGACCGCCTTGCTCTTTGCGCTGGGGCTGTGGTTGCTCAAGCCTGTGGATGTTGCGCGGGGGCAGCGGGTGGCGCGGGGTGGGGGGGATTGAAGCGGGGGATGGCTGGTTTGCATTAATTGGGGTCAGATCCCAATTAAATTTTCAGCCAGCGTCGGGCTGCGGCTTGCAGGCCGCTCGGGTCATCGGTGCTCAGAAGTTGGATGCGGTCTGCCAGCTTGTGTGGCGCGGGGCCGGCGTGCATCAGCCGTGCAGCTTCTAGCAGGCGACGGGTTTGCCGAGCCACCGGCTCACCGGTGGAGACGAGTTGAACGTCGGGGCCGACCAACTTTTGCAGCGTCTCTTGCACAAACACGTAATGGGTGCACCCCAGCACCAGGGTGTCGATCTGCTCTGGGCCTTTGCCAAAGGGCGCCAGCTGGGCTGTGTATTGATGCAGCAGTTGCTCAATTTGCTGCTCGGCCGTCTGTTGGTGGGCGGCCTGAGTGCTTTGTTCGATGGCCAGTGCCAGACCGTTGCAGGCGCAGACCTCAAAATGAGCAGCCCCTTCCAGGCTGGCCAACAGGCGCTGGAATTTTTGGCTGCTCACCGTACCGCGCGTGGCCATGACGCCCACGCGCCCAGTGCGTGTGAGCTGGGCGGCAGGTTTGATGGCCGGTTCCACCCCGATCAGGGGCAGGTGCGGGTATTGGGCGCGCAACTCGTGTATGGCTGCAGCCGTAGCAGTGTTGCAGGCCACCACCAGTGCCTTGATGCGGTGCTCGCGCACCAGATGCTCGGCAATGGCCAGGCTGCGTTGGCGCACGAACAGGTCGGTCTTTTCGCCATAGGGCGCATGGCCGTTGTCGGCCAGGTAAACGAAATGCTCGTGTGGCAGCTCGGCCAGCAGGGCCTGCAGCACGCTCAGGCCACCGATGCCACTGTCAAAAACGCCGATGGGAGAGAGGCCAGTCATGCGAAGAAAAAGGCCGCTTGCGCGGCCTTTTGAGTTGAGGTCATCAGCTGGCCTTGATGCCGATGCCCTTGAACTCGCCGCTGGCAATCCGCTTTTCCCACTCGGCCGGGCCGGTGATGTGGGCGCTGGTGCCGCCGGCGTCCACCGCCACGGTCACGGGCATGTCCACCACGTCAAATTCGTAGATCGCTTCCATGCCCAGGTCGGCAAAGCCCACCACCTTGGCGCCCTTGATGGCTTTGGACACCAGGTAAGCGGCGCCGCCCACGGCCATGAGGTAAGCCGATTTGTGCTTCTTGATGGCCTCGATCGCGGTGGGGCCGCGCTCGGCCTTGCCCACCATGGAGATCAGGCCGGTTTGCGAGAGCATCATGTCGGTGAACTTGTCCATGCGGGTGGCGGTGGTCGGGCCGGCGGGGCCGACGACTTCGTCACGCACCGGATCGACCGGACCCACGTAATAAATCACGCGGTTGGTGAAGTCCACGGGCAGTTTTTCGCCCTTGGCCAGCATGTCCTGGATGCGTTTGTGGGCGGCGTCGCGGCCCGTGAGCATCTTGCCGTTGAGCAGCAGGGTCTGGCCGGGTTTCCAGCTGGCCACTTCTTCCTTGGTCAGGGTGTTGAGGTCCACGCGCTTGCTGGTCTGGGTGTTGGGCTGCCAGTCCACCTTGGGCCAGAGGTCCAGGCTCGGGGCGTCCAGGTAGACGGGGCCGGAGCCATCCATCACAAAGTGCGCATGGCGGGTGGCCGCGCAGTTGGGGATCATGGCCACGGGTTTCGATGCCGCGTGGGTGGGGTACATCTTGATCTTGACGTCCAGCACCGTGGTCAGGCCGCCCAGACCCTGCGCGCCAATGCCCAGGGCGTTGACCTTCTCGAACAGCTCCAGGCGCAGTTCTTCCACCTGGTCGAGCTTTTCGCCGCGGGCGCTCTTGCCCTGCAGTTCGTACATGTTCAGGTCGTCCATCAGGCTTTCCTTGGCCAGCAGCACGGCCTTTTCGGCGGTGCCGCCGATGCCGATGCCCAGCATGCCCGGCGGGCACCAGCCGGCGCCCATGGTCGGCACGGTCTTGAGCACCCAGTCCACCAGGTTGTCGCTGGGGTTCATCATGACCATCTTGGATTTGTTCTCCGAGCCGCCGCCCTTGGCCGCCACGGTGATGTCGACTTTGTCGCCGGCCACGATCTCGGTGAAGATCACGGCGGGGGTGTTGTCCTTGGTGTTCTTGCGGGCAAACAGCGGGTCAGCCACCACGCTGGCGCGCAGCGCGTTGTCGGGGTTCATGTAGCCGCGGCGCACGCCTTCGTTGATGGCGTCTTCCAGGCTGCCGGTAAAGCCTTCCCAGCGCACGTTCATGCCCACCTTCAGGAAGACGTTGACGATGCCGGTGTCCTGGCAGATCGGGCGGTGGCCCAGGGCGCTCATCTTGCTGTTGGTCAGGATCTGGGCCATCGCGTCCTTGGCGGCCGGGCTTTGCTCTTGCTCGTAAGCGCGGGCCAGGTGTTCGATGTAGTCGGCCGGGTGGTAGTAGCTGATGTACTGCAGTGCGCCTGCGATGGATTCGATCAGGTCGTTTTGCTTGATGACGGTCATGGGTGGTTTTCCAGAAAAAACGCGTGGCAAGGGTCAGCCGTCAATTTTAGTGTCGTCCGTGCACTGCTGGCTTTGGGTTTATGCAAGTCTGATGTCAGTCAGTACTTTGTAAGAGCCAAAGCCGACAGTCTCGCCCATTCGATAACCGTCAGTTCAAGTCCAAGGAGACACGATTCCATGAGCGCCATCTACCAACCCAGCGAAGCCTTTGTCAAAAACGCGCATGTCGCTGGCATGGATGCCTACCAGGCCCTGTGCAAAGAAGCTGAAACCGACTACGAAGGCTACTGGGGCCGCTTGGCCAAAGAGCTGATCACCTGGAAAAAGCCCTTCACCAAGGTGCTCAACGAGTCCAATGCGCCTTTCTTCAAATGGTTTGAAGACGGCACCCTGAACGTGTCCTACAACTGCCTGGACCGCAACATTGAAAAAGGTCTGGGCGACAAGACCGCCATCATCTTTGAGGCCGACGGTGGCGAAGTCACCAAAGTCACCTACAGCCAGTTGCTGGCCAAGACCTGCCAGTACGCCAACGCGCTCAAGAGCCTGGGCGTCAAAAAAGGCGATCGCGTGATGATCTACATCGCCATGTCGATCGACGGCGTGGCCGCCATGCAGGCCTGCGCCCGCATTGGCGCAACCCACTCGGTGGTGTTTGGCGGCTTCTCGGCCCAGTCCCTGCGTGACCGCCTGGAAGACACCGGCGCCGTGGCCCTGATCACTGCCGACTGCCAGGTGCGCGGTGGCAAGCAGCTGGCCCTCAAATCCATCGTGGACGAAGCCATCGCCCTGGGCGGTTGCGACAAGCTCAAGAACGTGCTGGTGGTCAAGCGCGGCAGCATGGACATCGCCATGACCGCTGGCCGTGACCTGTGGATGCAGGATGTGGCCGACAAGCAGCCCACCACCTGCGAGCCCGAGTGGGTCGAAGCCGAGCACCCGCTGTTTTTGCTCTACACCTCCGGCTCCACCGGCAAGCCCAAGGGTGTTCAGCACAGCACGGGCGGCTACCTGTTGCACGCCGCCCTGACCACCAAGTGGACCTTTGACCTGAAAGACAACGATGTGTTCTGGTGCACCGCCGACATCGGCTGGGTCACCGGCCACACCTACATCACCTACGGCCCGCTGGCCCTGGGTGGCACCGAGATCGTGTTCGAAGGCGTGCCCACCTACCCCGACGCTGGCCGCTTCTGGAAGATGATCCAGGACCACAAGGTTTCCATCTTCTACACCGCGCCCACCGCCATCCGTTCGCTCATCAAGGCCGCCGAGTCCAACGACGCCGTGCACCCCAAGAGCTACGACCTCTCGAGCCTGCGCCTGCTGGGCTCGGTGGGCGAGCCGATCAACCCCGCCGCCTGGGAGTGGTACTACCAGCACGTGGGCGGCAGCCGCTGCCCCATCGTGGACACCTTCTGGCAGACCGAGACCGGTGGCCACATGATCACCCCGTTGCCGGGCGCCACGCCCATGGTGCCGGGTTCGTGCACGCTGCCCTTCCCGGGCATCCAGTTCGCCGTGGTGGACGAGGTCGGCAACGACATGCCCTGGGGCAAAGGTGGCATCCTGGTGTGCAAGAAGCCCTGGCCGTCCATGATCCGCACCATCTGGGGCGACGATGAGCGCTTCAAGAAGTCCTACTACCCCGAAGACTTCAAGGGCAAGTACTACCTGGCTGGCGACGGCGCCATCCGTGACGAGAAGACCGGCTACTTCACCATCACCGGCCGCATCGACGACGTGCTGAACGTGTCGGGCCACCGCATGGGCACCATGGAAATCGAATCGGCGCTGGTCAGCTGCACCGAGCTGGTGGCCGAAGCCGCCGTGGTGGGCCGCCCGGACGATACGACTGGTGAGGCGATCTGCGCCTTCGTGGTCCTCAAGCGTGCGCTGCCCAACACCGACGAAGGCAAAGCCATTGCCAAGCAGCTGCGCGACCACATTGCCAAAGAAATCGGCCCGATCGCCAAGCCCAAGGACATCCGCTTTGGCGAGAACCTGCCCAAGACCCGCTCGGGCAAGATCATGCGCCGCCTGCTGCGTTCGCTGGCCAAGGGCGAAGAGATCACGCAGGACACCTCTACTCTGGAGAACCCGCATATCCTGAGCCAACTGGGTCAGGCTTACTGATCGGTTCGGATCGATCCAGCAAAAAAGGCAGCCTCGGCTGCCTTTTTTGTTGGCAGGAGCGAAAGTCAGCTCTTCATGCCCAACCCCAGCCGCTCAATGGTGCGCTTTTCTTTCACGTAGTTGGCCAGGATGAAGTTGGTGTATTCCTCGCTGTCCATGTAGATCACGGGTTGGTCGTATTTTTCAAAGGCGGCCAGCACGGCCGGGTCGCTCAGGGTCTTCTTGAAAGCGTCTTGCAGTTTGCGCACCACTTTCGGGTCCATGCCGCGTGGACCTGCAATGCCAAAAGGCGAGTCGGACACGGTGTCATAGCCCAGCTCATTGAGCGTAGGCACCTTGGGCCAGCGCTTGGTGCGCTTGCTGCCGTAGGTGGCCAGCAATCGCATGGTGCCCGCTTCCACATGCGGCGCCCAGCCAGTGGCGTCGCTGTGGGCGTCGATGTGGCCACCCAAGAGCGCCTGCAGCCCGTCCGAGCTGCCCTTGAAGGGCACATGCGTGAGTTGAATGCCTGCCTTGCTGGCGAACTCTTCGACCGCCAGGTGTGGTGTGGTGCCGTTGCCGGTGGAGCCGTAGCTGAACTTGCCGGGATTGGCCTTGGCAAACTTGACCAGGTCGGCAATCGTCTTGTGCGGTGAGTCGGCTTTGACCACGATGCCAAAGGTGTAGCCGGTCAGGCAGGCGATGTAGGTGAAGTCGCGCAGCGGGTCGAACTGCATTTTTTGCATGTGCGGCAGGCGTGCCACACCGATGGTGATCTGCGACAGGGTGTAGCCGTCGGCTGCCGCCTTGACCAGCTCATTGGGCCCCAGCATGCCGCTGGCACCAGGCTTGTTCTCGACCACCACCTGCACACCCAGTGCTTTGCTGGCGCTTTCGCCCAGCGCACGCATGACGATGTCGCTTGACCCGCCTGCGGGCCAGGGGCAGATCAGTTTGATGGGGCGTGCCGGAAAGCTGGTTTGTGCCAGCGCGGGCAGGGCAAGTACAGCACCGGCGGTGGCGCTGGCTTGGACGAATTGACGGCGATCAAGTGGCCGTGAGGTCATGCGAAATCTCCTTGAATGGGCATGCAGGCATTCCAATCAAAGACGCCCGGGCAGACAAGAGGGGCAACCCCGGGCCAAGGTCGCCTGAGAGACGCCAAACCTCAATCCCCCAGCACCACGCCTTCGCGCCGTGGGTCGGCGCCGCCAAACCAGCCGCTGGGTGTGCGCTCGATCGCCTGCAGACCGCTGGTCATCTCCATCTCGCGCACCTCGTGCCCACGGGCCTTGAGCTCGTTCACCAGCGCTGGGGCAAAGCGTCCGGCTTCGAGCAAGGTAGGGCCATTCAAAGACCCGAAGTTGGGCAGGCTGATGGCCTGCTGGGCGTTCAGGCCACCGTGCAGCGTGCCCGCCAGCAGTTTGGCGGTGTAGTGGATGATGAGTGCGCCACCGGGGCTGCCGCCGCTCATCACCAGCTGGCCGCTGGCCTGGTCGAACACCAGCGTAGGCGACATGGACGAGCGTGGGCGCTTGCCCGGCTCCACACGGTTGGCGATGGGGCGGCCCTGCGCATCGGTGGGCGCAAAGCTGAAGTCGGTCATCTCGTTGTTGAGCAAAAAGCCGCCTGGCCGCGAAGGGTCGGTGCTCACCATGCGGCGCGAGCCAAACTGCGCCTCGATGGTGGTGGTCATGGCCACGGCGCGGCCCTGGGCGTCCACCACGCTGATGTGGCTGGTGCCGTATTCGGGCTGGGTGGGCATGGGCGCATGCGACAGTTTGGCGCCGCCCGGTTGGCCGGGCTGCGCAGCTTTCATGGATTGCGCGCCAATGAGTGTGCTGCGCTGGCGCAGGTAGTCGGGCGCCAGCAGGCTGCGCCAGTTGTGGGCGGGCGCAGTGACGAAGTCCGGGTCGGCCACGTACTGACCCCGGTCGGCAAAGGCCAGGCGTGAGGCTTCGGTGTAGCGGTGCACAAAGTCGGCTGTTGGCAGGCCATTGGCCCAATCCGGGCCTTGCGCTGGTGTGTGGGCGAGCAGACCCAGGATCTGCCCGATGGCGATCTGGCCGGAGGAGGGCGGCGGAAAGCCGCAGATGCTGTAGCTGCGCGCGCGGGCGGTGTGGTCAAAGCACAGGGTCTCGCGTTCTCGGGGTTGGTAGTTTTTCAGGTCCTGCAGGCTCAGGCTCCCGGGGCGCGGCGGCTGCGCGGTGCGTGCCACGATGGCCTGCGCCACAGGGCCTTCAAGCAGGGCGCGGCTGCCCTCGGTGGCGATGCGGCGCAGCACATGGGCGTATTCGGGGTTGCGCAGCACATGGCCCACCGGCCAGGCCTGGCCCTGGGCGTTGTAGAAGAAACGGGCGGCCAGTGGGTCTTTTTTGAGGTGGGCTTCGGCCTGCAGCAGGGTGTGCAGGCGGGCGCTGACGGCAAAACCCTGTTCGGCCAGCACGATGGCGGGCGCGAAGAGTTGCGCCCACGGCAGTTGCCCGTGTTGGCGGTGTGCGGCTTCGAGCATGCGCACCGCGCCGGGCACGCCGACCGCGTGGCCGCTCAATACCGCGTCGTCAAAGGGCAGCGGTTTGCCGCCGTCCATGAACATGTCGGCAAGCGCCCCGGCCGGTGCGGTTTCGCGTCCGTCAAAAGCTTGAACTTTGCGCCCGTCAAAGTGCAGCAAGAACGCACCCCCGCCAATGCCGCTGGATTGCGGCTCCACCAGCCCCAGCACCAGCTGCACGGCGATGGCCGCATCCAGTGCCGAGCCTCCTGCGCGCAGCACCTGGTGCCCGGCATCGGTGGCCAGCGGGTTGGCGGCGGCCACGGCCTGGCGGGTGTAGGCCCAGCCGGGTTTGTCGGTGCTGCCATTGGACGCTTCGGGTTGCTCGGGGATGCTGTAGTTCAGCGCAGTTTGAGGGGCGGCGCTGCACGCGGTCAGCATCGCCAGGGCAATCAAACTCAGGTGAAGGCGCATACGGGACTCCTGTGAAGGAGGAGCATGCTAACGCCCAAACAAGAACAGGCCCCGAAGGGCCTGTCACCTGTGCGTTTTGGCAGTTTTGGGCGTTCAGCTCACTTCGGTGCCAGGCGGATCGCGCCGTCCAGGCGGATCACTTCGCCGTTGAGCATGTCGTTTTCAAAGATGTGCTTTGCCAGTCGGGCGTAGTCCTGCGGGGTGCCCAGGCGGCTGGGGAAGGGCACGCCTGCGGCCAGCGCGTCCTGCACTTCCTGGGGCATGCCAAACAGCATGGGGGTGCCAAAGATGCCGGGGGCGATCGTCATGTTGCGGATGCCGTTGCGCGCCAGGTCGCGGGCAATCGGCAGCGTCATGCCGACCACACCGCCCTTGGAGGCGGCATAGGCCGCCTGGCCGATCTGCCCGTCGTAGGCGGCCACGCTGGCCGTGCTGATCATCACGCCGCGCTCGCCGGTAGCTTCGGGCTCGTTCTTGCACATGGCTTCGGCGGCCAGGCGGATCATGTTGAAGGTGCCGACCAGGTTGACCTGGATGGTCTTGGCATAAACGGCCAGCGCGTGGGCGCCGTTCTTGCCCACGGTTTTTTCGGCCGGGGCAATGCCGGCACAGTTGACCAGACCCATCAGCTTGCCCATGGACACGGCCTTGGCCACCACGGCCTGGCCGTCGGCTTCGCTGCTCACGTCGCATTTGACGAAAGCGCCGCCCAGTTCCTTGGCAATCGCTTCGCCTTTTTCCGCTTGCATATCGGCGATGACGACCTTGCCACCGTTGGCTGCCAGCATGCGTGCGGTGCCTTCACCGAGGCCCGATGCGCCGCCGGTGACGATGAAAACCTTGCCTTGAATGTCCATGTCTTGCTCCTGGGTAAGTTGACGTTAACGTAAACGTCAATTATGCACAAGCCGTTGCGGTTTGGCCATGGGCAGGGCCGCAGGGGCACGGGAAGGCACTGGTACATTCGCAGGCCATCACCCCAGACCTTACCCAGTCCGTTGTCCCCGACTTTTTTGCCCAGGAGTTGTCATGCCCGTCTTGTCCCGCCTGTTCATGATTCTGGGTGCCCTCCTGGCCGCGCTCTCGGTGGCCTTGTCTGCGGCGGCGGCACATGTGCCTGCCCTGATGCAGGCCGGCCCCTCGCTGGCCGCATCCCTGGACCAGCAGCAATTTCATGCGCTGGGTCTGGTGCTGGTCGGGCTGGCGCTGGGGCGGCGCACCAGCGTTTGGCTGGTGGCCTCAGGGGGGCTCATGCTGGCGGGCATGCTGCTGTTCTGCCTGAACATCGATGCCCGCATTTTGTGGGGCTGGGATGCGGCGCGCGCCCTCGTGCCTGCGGGCGGCAGCGCCTTCATCCTGGCCTGGCTGGCTTTTGCCGTGGGGGCGCTGGGGCCAGAGCGCTGATCCGTGATGGGTCAGTGACGGATCAGTGACGGGTCAGTGGCGGATCAGGTGGTCAAAGGCCGATAGCGCCGCTTTGGCCCCTTCGCCCGCTGCAATCACGATCTGCTTGTAGGGCACGGTGGTGCAGTCGCCTGCCGCAAACACGCCAGGCACGTTGGTGTGGCCTTTGGCGTCCACCACGATTTCACCGAATTTGGACAGCTCCACGGTGCCTTTCAAGAACTCGGTGTTGGGCACCAGGCCAATTTGCACGAACACCCCTTCGAGCGCCACGTTCTGTTCGACACCACTCACGCGGTCCTTGAACGAAAGGCCGTTGACCTTGCTGCCGTCGCCCGTGATGGCGGTGGTTTGTGCGTTCACATGGATGGTGACGTTGGGCAGGCTTTTGAGCTTGTCCACCAGCACGGCGTCGGCCTTGAGCTGGTCGGCAAATTCGACCAGGGTGACGTGTTCCACGATGCCGGCCAGGTCAATGGCGGCTTCCACACCGGAGTTGCCGCCGCCGATCACGGCGGTGCGCTTGCCCTTGAACAGCGGGCCGTCGCAGTGCGGGCAGTAGGCCACGCCCTTGTTCTTGTATTCGGCTTCGCCGGGCACGTTCACATTGCGCCAGCGGGCGCCGGTCGAGAGGATCACGGTCTTGGCCTTGAGCATCGCACCGTTGTCCATTTCCACCTGCACCAGGCCGTCAGCTCCGGCCGGCACCAGCTTGGCGGCGCGCTGCAGGTTCATGATGTCCACGCCGTAGTGGCGCACCTGCGCTTCGAGTGCGGCGGCGAACTTGGGGCCGTCGGTTTCGAGCACCGAAATGTAGTTTTCGATCGCCATGGTGTCGTTGACCTGGCCGCCAAAGCGCTCGGCAGCCACGCCCACGCGGATGCCCTTGCGGGCAGCGTACACAGCCGCCGCGGCACCGGCCGGGCCACCGCCGACGATCAGCACTTCAAACGGGTCTTTGGCATTGAGCTTGGCGGCATCGCGGGTGGCCGCACCGGTGTCCAGCTTGGCCACGATCTCTTCCACGCTCATGCGGCCCGAGGCGAACACTTCGCCGTTCAGGAACACCATGGGTACGGCCATGATCTGGCGCTCTTCGACTTCCTTCTGAAAAGCACCGCCTTCGATCACGGTGGTCTTGACCTTGGGGTTGACGATGGCCATGAGTGAGAGGGCCTGCACCACGTCCGGGCAGTTGTGGCAGGTCAGGGACATGTAGACCTCGAAACGGAAGTCTCCGTCGAGCGCCTGGATGCTGTCGATCACATCCTGCTCGACCTTGGGCGGGTGGCCCCCGGTCCAGAGCAGGGCCAGCACCAAAGAGGTGAATTCGTGGCCCAGCGGCAGGCCGGCAAAGCGCACACCCTGGGTCTCGCCCTCGCGGGCCACCACGAAAGAGGGCTTGCGTGCATCGTCGCCAGAGGTGTCGAGCGTGACCTTGTCGGACAGGCTGACGATGGTCTCCAGCAGGCTCTTCATGTCGGTGCCGGTCTCGCTGTCGTCCAGACTGGCGATCAGGCGGATCGGCTGGCGCAGCAGACCAAGGTATTGCTGAAGTTGGGCTTTGAGGCTGTCGTCGAGCATGGTGTTCTCCAGTTTCAGGTTGCAGTCAGCCAACCCCCAGCTTGTGGCGGGGGTGGCATTTCAAGGGTGGGGGATTCGCTGGGCACAGCGCACGGGCGGACCATGCGCTGCACGCAACGCCCTGCAGTGCAGGGCATGGCTGCAAGATTTAGATCTTGCCGACCAGGTCGATCGAGGGGGCCAAAGTTTTGGCGCCTTCTTTCCACTTGGCGGGGCACACCTGACCGGGGTTGGCGGCGGTGTACTGGGCAGCTGTCAGCTTGCGCAGGGTTTCGGACACGTCACGAGCGATCTCGTTGGAATGGATTTCCATGGTCTTGATGATGCCATCGGGGTTGATGACGAAGGTGCCGCGCAGGGCCAGGCCTTCTTCTTCGATGTGCACGCCAAAAGCGCGGGTCAGGGCGTGGGTGGGGTCGCCGACCAGGGGGAACTTGGCCTTGCCCACGGCGGGGGAGGTCTCATGCCACACCTTGTGCGAGAAGTGGGTGTCGGTGGTCACGATGTAGACCTCGGCACCGGCTTTCTGGAAGGCGGCGTAGTTGTCGGCGGCGTCTTCGATTTCGGTGGGGCAGTTGAAGGTGAAGGCGGCCGGCATGAAGATCAGCACAGACCACTTGCCCTTGAGGCTTTGGTCGGAGACTTCGATGAACTTGCCGTTGTGGAAAGCCTGGGTCTTGAAGGGCTGGACTTGGGTGTTGATCAGGGACATGGTGATTTCCTTTCGGTTGGAAGAAACGGCGGCTTTTTGGAGCCGACGGATGAAGTGTAGATCGGTTTTTTCTATTTTTCATGCCAAGTCGATTGGCATTTCCTATCTTCAAAATAGGAAGGGGCAATTTCAGGGGCGCGCGCCCTCGGTCACAAAACCGATCTTGCTCAAGCCGACGCGCTGGGCTGCGGTCATGGCCTGAGCCACATGCTCGTAAGGCACCTTTTTGTCGCCCCGGATGTAGAGCTGAGGTTGCGGCTCACGGGCGGCTTGCTCGCGCAGGGTGTCTTCCAGCGCATCAGCTGGCACCGCTTGCTTGCCCAAAAAGTACTGACCCTGGGCATCCACCGCCAACTGCAGGTTTTCGGGCGGGGTGTGGTCGCGGGTGCTGCTGGCGCGGGGCAGTTCCACCTTGACCGCGTGCTGGATGACCGGCACGGTGATGATGAAGATGACCAGCAGCACCAGCATGACATCCACCAGGGGCGTCATGTTGATCTCGCTCATCACGTCGTCGTTGTTGTCGTGGGCTTCAAAGGCCATGCTGACCTCCGTGGCTCACGCGGGCGCCGGTCACGTAGTAGGCGTGCAGGTCGTGTGCAAAGCGGTTCATGCGGGCGATGATGAATTTGTTGCCACGCACCAGGGCGTTGTAGCCCAGCACCGCCGGAATGGCCACGGCCAGACCCAGTGCGGTCATGATCAGCGTCTCGCCAATCGGACCGGCCACAGCGTCAATGCTGGCGTTGCCGCTGGCGCCAATGCCCACCAGCGCGTGGTAAATGCCCCATACCGTCCCAAACAGGCCGACAAAGGGGGCGGTCGAGCCAATGGAGGCCAGGATGGCCAGGCCGTTTTGCAGATGGCTGGTGCTGTCGTCGATGCAGTTGCGCAAGCTGCGCGTGACCCAGTCGCTGATGTCCAGGCGGTCGTGCAATTGCTTTTGCGCGGCCTGGTGGTGTTCTGTGGCTTCCTGGCCAACTTGCGCCAGGGTGTAGAACAGATTGCCTGGGCGCTGGGCCAGCACGGCCAGGCCTTCGGTCAGGCTGGTGGTGTGCCAGAACTGTTCGCTGCCCAGCGCACTTTGTTTGTGGCGCCAGACGCCTTGCGCCTTGAGCACGATGACGATCCAGCTGAGCACCGACATGGCGATCAGGGCGATCAGGATCAGGCGGGTGACGGCATCACCTTGCGTCCAGATGTGGGACAGGCCAAAAGAGGTGGGCATAAGCGGGTTCCTTCAGGTTGGGGGGATCAGTCGAGCACAAAGCGCACGGGCACGTTGAACCACATGGCTTCGGCAGTGCCTGCGCGTTTGCCGGGCACGTAGCGCCAGCGTTTGACAGTGTCCAGCGCAGCGTCGTCGAGCCGTGCATAGCCGCTGGAGGTGCGAATTTCGGCCTGTTCGGCGCGGCCGTCCGCGTTGATGAGCACGCGCACCATCACCGTGCCTTGCTCGCCCATGCGGCGGCTCATGCGCGGGTAGACGGGCGCGGGGTTGTTCAGGTAGTCGGCGTCGCTGGACGGCAGCACCACGGCGGCGGACGCTGGCGTGGCTGTTCGTGTGCTGGGTTGTGCGGCAGATGCGGGGGCGGCGTTTGCGGAGGGCGCCGACTCTGCCGCTGCGGTGGCAACCACAGTGGAGGGCGCGGTTGGCACGGCGGTGGTCTGGGGCCGTGCTTGCGTTTGGGGCCGCTGCGTGACCTGTGTTGGCGCAGGGGCCGGGCGTGTGGAGACCATGGCGGGCATGGCTGGAATTTCGGCCACCACGCTGGCCAGCATGAGACGTTCGCTGGGCCCGGACAAGGTCGGTGTGCTCAGGCTGTGCAGCGCCAGCCAGAGCAGCGCAGCGTGCACCAGCACCACGGCAGCGCTCACGCGCCAGGTGCGCGGGTCTGCGCCCAGGCCCATGGTGTTCATGTGTTGGCCCACTGGCGCAAGAGGTTGTGGTACACGCCTGTGAGCGCAATGGTCTCGGCGGTTTCGCCCAGCTGTGCGCGCAATTTCAGCAGGTTCATGTCCAGGTCAAACAGCAGGCGGCGCTGCTCGTCGCTGCGCACCATGCTCTCAATCCAGAAGAACGAGGCCAGGCGCACGCCACGCGTGACGGGTGTGACCTCGTGCACGCTGGTGCCGGGGTAGAGCACCGCATCACCTGCAGCCAGTTTGACGCCGCGGCTGCCATAGGTGTCTTGCACGCACAGCTCGCCACCGTCGTAGCTGGCCGGGTCGCTCAAGAACACGGTGCACGAAATGTCGGTGCGAACCCATTCGCCGGTGCTGGCCGAGTGCAGCACTGCGCCGTCCACATGAGCGCCAAAGGCGTTGGTGTCGCCCTCGTAGCGGTTGAACAGCGGGTTGTAGATGCGCCGGGGCAGGGCGGCAGAGAGGAACAACGGCTCGCGCTTTAAGGCCTGCAGCACCAGCGCCTGTAACTGGCGCGAGGCGGCGCTGTCTTGCGCCAGTTGCAGGTTGCTTTTGCGGCTGCGCGCCTGGCTGCCGGCGCTGACTTTGCCGTCCAGCCAGGGGGCGTCAGTGCCCAACAACAGTTGTGTGGCTTGGGTGACCTCTTGAGGGGTCAGCAGGTTTTTCAGTTGCAGCAGCATGGGGGCTCAGAACAGGGTTTTGAGGCTCAGCTCGACGCGGCGCGGTGCGCCTGGCATGTAGAAGCCCCGGTACAGGCTGTCGGCGTAGCGCTTGTTGGTGAGGTTGGTGAGGTTGAGTTTGAGCAAGGTGCTGTCGCTCAAGGTGGTCTCGGCCATGGCGTCCACCGTGGTGAAGGCGGGGGCGGTGATGTGGCGCGCGCCTTCGGGGTTTTGTTCGCTGCGGTGGTTCAGGCCCGCGCCGATGCGCCACAGTGGGTGCAGGCGGTAAGTCGTCCACAGGCTGGCGCTGTGTTTGGGCGTGAGGGCCGAGCGGTCGCCCTGCACCTGCGCGCCGGTGCCGTTGGCGGCCAAGGCCTGGTTGCTCACGTCGATGCGAGCATCCGGGATCCAGGTGTGGTTGTAGAAAACCTCCCAGGCCGGGCTGATGCGGCCAGCAAAGTTGAACTCCATGCCGGTGGCATGGCGCTGGCCTGACAGCAGCATCTGGCTGGCGGCGCTGTCGGGGTCGGTGTTGCGCTCGTTGTACTTTTCGGAGTGGAACAGGGCGATGCCCAGCAGCGATTTGCCCTCGAACAGCTCGAACTTGCTGCCCACTTCGATGTTGCGGCTTTGCTCGGGCGCGGTGTTGGCGGCTTTGGCGTTGCTGCTGCCCGACGCAAACCCGCCCAGTGCGTACTGGTAGGTGTCGCCCGAGGTGTTGTAGGACGTGCCATACGAGGCGTAGTAAGAACTGCTGCTGGTGGGTTGCCACAGTGCGCCCAGACGCGGGCTCCACAGGGTATCGCTTTTGTCCAGCGAGGCCACACTGGGCGTGACGGTGTTGTAGATGGCCGAGAAACGGTCCATGCGCAGGCCGCCCACCAGCTTGACCTGGGGCGTGAGGGTCAGAGTGTCTTGCACATAGGCGCCCAGATTGCTGGCGCGGAAATGGTTGAGCAGCACGTTGCGGGTGTCGGTGATCGACTGGCCATCGTTGGGCGTGCCCACGGTGGTGCTCAGCGCGGTGTAGGCGGGCAAACCATCGGTGGCGGCGTTGTTGCGCAGGGCGCGCTCGTCGCTGTAGTCCAGCCCTGCGATCAACTGGTGCTTGTGGCCCAGGGCTTCAAAAGCGGTGCTGTAGTCGCTCTGGATTTGCGTCAGGTCGCTTTCTGCGCGCCGGGCCTTGGCCGAGCGGCTTAGTACGGTGCTGTCGCTCAGGCTGCCCAGCGTGGTGGTGTTGGCAAAGCGCACCGCCGTGGCCAAGAGGTCGCGACCGTAATGGCCGTGACGCACGGTGGTCCTGAGCTCACTGTCCTGGTCAAAGCGGTGCTTGTGGCTGAAGGTGCCGTAGGTGCTTTCGGTGCGCAAATAGTCGCTGGCCAGGCCGTAGTAGTTTTGAGCCGGCAGCACCGGCACGATGGTGCCCGCCAAACCGCTCGCGCTGGTGATGGCGCTGCCGGTGTCGATCAGCCAGGGATGGTTGTAGAGCGGGCGGCCGTTGGTTTGCAGGTGGTACAGGCCCACGCTGTATTCGTCGCGCTCGCCAATGCCCCAGCGGTAGGCGCCAGCCGCGCCTTTCTTGTCCACCTTGGCGCCCCAGTTGTCGGCCTGGTGGTCCATCACGTTCAGGCGCAGGGCCGCGCTGTCACCGGTCTGCTTGTTGAAATCGCCAGTGATGCGGCGCATGTTGCCGCTGCCCGCCGTCACATTGACTTCGTTTTGATCCATCAAAAAGGGCTGTTTGTTGACCTGGTTGACCACGCCACCGGTGGAGCCTTTGCCAAACAACATGGAGGCCGAGCCCTTGAGCACTTCGACGCGATCCAGGTTGAAGGTGTCGCGTTCGATCAGTGGCGCGTCGCGCAGGCCGTCCACATAAATGTCCCCCGCCTGACCGAGCGAGAAGCCGCGCATGCGCACGTCTTCCTCGCCGGTTTCGCCGGCCATGAAGGTCACGCCCGCCGTGGTTTTCAGGACTTCGCGGAAATCGTCCAGGTTGCGGTCGTCCATCAGCTTTTCGGTCATCACCGTCACGGTTTGCGGGATGTCCTTGAGGGCTTGCTGGCCTTTGGCGATCCCGGTTTGTTTGACCAGCAGGCTTTCTTTGGCGGCGGTGGCGGACTCCTGCGTGTCACGCACGGTCACGGTCTTGAGGGTTTTCTCGGAGGCGTCCTGGGCCTGGGCGGTGCCGATCGAGCCGGCCAGCATCATGGCGGCCAGGGGCAAAAGAGTGTGGGAGGCGTTCGGGTTCATGGTTGCGGTCTTAAAACGCAGGCAAAGGTCGGCCTGCACCCCGGCCAAATGGCAGGGCGGATGAGGGGGAAGGGCGAAAAGAGGCGGGCCAAACCCGCCTGGGGTCGGGCTTTACTTGAAACCGACGCGGTCGAGCATCTGCTGGACTTTGATCTGGTTCATGCCGACGGCGCTGATCGGGATCAGCTCGCTCTTGAAGCTGCCGCCGGTCATGGCCTTGAGGGCAGGGTTGTCAAAACTCACGCCTTTGGCCACCGGCCACTCGTTGTTGCCGTTGGCAAAGTGGTTCTGTGCCGAGGGGCTGGCCAGGTATTCGAGGAACTTGATGGCGTTGTCCACGTTCCTGGCGTTTTTGGCCACAGCACCACCGGCGATGTTGACGTGCGTGCCAAAGCTCGACTGGTTGGGGAAGACTACGCCGATCTTCTCGGTCACGGCTTTGTCGGCCGGGTTGGTCGAACGCATCATGCGCGCCAGGTAATAGGTGTTGGTCAGGGCCATGCCGCATTCGCCAGCGGCCACGGCTTTGATCTGGTCGGTGTCGCCACCCTTGGGCGCGCGGGCCATGTTGTCCACCAAGCCCTTGAGCCAGGCTTCGGTTTTTTGCGGACCCAGGTGCTCGGTCATGGCACCGAACAGGCTCAGGTTGTAAGGGTGCGAGCCCGAACGCACGCAGAACTGGCCCTTGAACTTGGGGTCGGCCAGCTTTTCATAGCTGTCAAAGTCGGCCTTGCTGTACTTGATCTTGTCGAAAACGACCACACGTGCCCGAGTGGACAGGCCAAACCAGGGGGTGCCGCCGTTGTCGGCTGGTTTGGCGCGCAGGTTGGGGGCGATGGCGTCTTCCAGCACTTTGGACTTGACCGGCAGGAACAGGCCATCCACTTCGGCGCGCCAAAGGCGAGAGGCGTCCACCAGCAGGATCACATCGGCCGGCGATGCGGCGCCCTCGGCCTTGAGGCGAGCGAGAATACCGGCATCGTCAGCGTCCACGCGGTTGATCTTGATGCCAGTGGCCTTGGTGAAGTCGCTGTACAGCGCTTCGTCGGTCGGGTAGTGGCGGGCCGAATAAATGTTCAGCACTTTGTCATCGGCCATGGCCGAAGTGGCCAGGGCCAAGGTGGCGAGCAGGGTGGACAGTCGGGTGCGCAGCATGGTGTGGACGGATTTCAGGTTGCGATGAGGGAAGTATAAACTAAATGCGAATCATTATCAATAACAAGGTAAAAGCCCTGTCTGTCGTGGTGGCAAGCGCGCTCTTGGTCGCCTGTTCGTCCCCCCCGGTGGCGCCACCTGTGCTGAGTGCGGGCGACAAGCCGGTGTCGGTGGCGCCCGCATCGCCCCAGGCGCCAACTGAGCACCGCCAGGCCCGCATTGGTCTGGCGCTGGGTGGCGGTGCAGCGCGAGGCTTTGCCCATGTGGGGGTGATCCAGGTGCTCGAAGAAGCGGGCCTGCACCCGCATTACGTGGCGGGTACCTCAGCGGGTAGCCTGGTGGCTGCCTTGTATGCCAGTGGCAAGTCGCCGCAAGAGCTGCGCCGTGTGGCCGAGACCATGGAGGAGGCCGAGATCACCGACTGGATGCTGCCCATCTTGAACCGTGGCGCCTTGCGCGGCGAGGCCCTGGCCAAGTACGTCAACACCCAGGTGGGGGGTAAAAGCATCGAGCAGATGAAGATCCCGCTGGGCATTGTGGCCACCGACCTGCGCAATGGCGAGGTGGTCACCTTCCGGCGTGGCAACACCGGTTCGGCGGTGCGGGCGTCAAGTGCGGTGCCGGCCGTGTTTCAGCCGGTGCGCATTGGCGAGCGCGAGTACGTGGATGGCGGGCTGGTGGCGCCGGTGCCCGTCAAGCAGGCGCGCGAGATGGGGGCCAACTTCGTGATCGCGGTGGACATCTCCAGCGATCCTGAGGGCAGCCAGACGGGCGACACTTTTCAGATCCTGATGCAGACCTTCACCATCATGGGCAAGAGCATCAATACCCTGGCCCTGCGCGAGGCCGAATTTGTGGTGCGCCCGCCGCTGACGGGCGTGAAGAGTGCCGACTTTGGCGCCCGCCGCCGCTCCATCGAGGCGGGCCGCAGTGCCATGCTGGCCATGCTGCCACAGCTCAAGACCAAAATTGCCGCCTTCGAGCGCGGCGAGTGATTTCTGCGTCGGCAAAAAAAGAGGGCTGATCTTGCGATCAGCCCTTCAAGGGATCCCTGAATCTCTGCGATGTCGAAAGGATCCGAGGAGACAACTCGAAATTCGGGTCGGTCTGGCCTTTTTCAAGGCCAGACCGACAAGGGGGTCAGCGCTTTTTGCTGGACTTGGCAGCCGGTGTGGCGCCCGTCACGTTCTGGGCCATGGCGTTGAAGTTGGACTCGGCCATGTCAGAGGCTTGCTTGACGGCTTTTTGCACCGACTCGAAAGCGTTGTTGGCGGCAACCACGGCGCCCTTCATCATGGCCACGGCGGACTCGGAACCGGCGGGGGCATTCTGGGTGGCGTTGTCCAGCAGGTTGGCGAATTGCTTCTGGGCCAGAGCGGCCTGGGCTTCAAAAGCCTTGGTGAAGTCGCCACCGGTGCCGGAAGCGATTTCGTACAGCTGGCGGCTGTAAGCAGTGGCTTTCTCGGCCAGAGGTTGGAACAGGTTGGCTTGCAGTGCCAGCAGTTCCTGGGCGTCTTTGACGCTCAGAGCGGACTGGGTGCTCTCGGCCGATTCGCTCAGGGCAGCTTTGGCGGCGGCCATGTTCAGCTCGACCAGCTTTTCCACGCCTTCGAAGGCTTTGGCGGTCAGACCAAACAGGGTCTCGATGTTGGCTTTGTTGGAAGCGACGATTTGTTCAGCGGTCATCATGAAAATCTCCAATTTGAAAAGTTCGGGGTGGACTGCGCTGAAACTGGCCCGGGGGCCGATACAGCATGTTGCAGTGCAGCATGGGTGGAAGTATGCGGGTTACCCCGAGGTCTTGCAAGGGGTTGGGTGCTTTTTGCGGTTTGTTTAGAGTGCGTTTTCTAGAATCGACGCCTGCCATGCACGCTTTTTACGCCGACCATTTTGTTCTGCCCCTGCCCGAGGGGCACCGTTTTCCGATGCGCAAATACAGCCGTCTGCGCGACCGGCTGGTGGCCGAGGTGCCAGGCGTCGTCTTTCAGGAAGCGCCCGCCGCCACGGACGGCGAACTGGCCTTGGTCCACACCCCGGCCTACATCCAGGGCATCCAGCACGGCCACCTGGACCCTGCCGTGTACCGCGAGATTGGTTTTCCCTGGAGCCCGGGCATGGCCGAACGGGCGCGCCGTTCGGTGGGCGCCTCGGTGGCGGCCGCGCGGCTGGCGCTGGCCGAAGGCCTGGCCGGCAATCTGGCGGGGGGGACACACCATGCCTATGCGGACAAGGGCGGCGGCTTTTGCGTCTTCAACGACATCGCCGTGACCGCCCGGCTGATGCAGGCCGAAGTGGGCCGCCAGCGCAGAACGCCTTTCAAAGTGGCCGTGATCGACCTGGACGTGCACCAGGGCAACGGCACCGCGCACATCTTTGCCCGTGACCCGAGCGTGTTCACCCTGTCATTGCACGGTGAAAAGAACTTCCCCTTTCGCAAAGAACCCAGCGACCTGGACGTGGGTCTGCCCGACGGCTGCACCGACGAACCCTATTTGCAGGCCCTGCACCAGGCACTGGCCGAGCTGGAGGGGCGCTTTGACCCCGACATGCTGATTTACCTGGCCGGGGCCGACCCGCATGAGGGCGACCGGCTCGGGCGCCTGAAGCTCACGCAAGACGGCATGGCCGCACGCGACCGCACGGTGCTGGACTGGGCCAGCCAGCGCCGCCTGCCGGTGGTGCTGTGCATGGGCGGCGGCTACGGGCACGACATCGAGACGACGGTGGCGGTGCAGGTGCAGACCTGGACACTGGCGCTGGAGTACCAGCGGCGCTGGCACAATCGGGTGGCATGAACGCCCCCGTTGTACCCGCCAAGCCTCAGCCCGAAGGCCGAGACGCCTACAAGGCCTTTCGCAGCATCACCACCCGCTGGATGGACAACGACGTGTATGGCCACGTCAACAACGTCGTCTACTACAGCTGGTTTGACACGGCAGTGAACGCCACCCTGATCGACAAAGGCGTGCTCGACATCCATGCGGGCACCACCATTGGCCTGGTCATCGAAACGCAGTGCAATTACTTTGCGCCGCTGGCCTTTCCGCAAACGATTGACGCGGGCATCCGCGTGGCCAAGCTGGGCACGTCCAGTGTGCGCTACGAAGTCGGCCTGTTCGCCCAGGGTGAGCCACTGAGTGCCGCCAAGGGCCACTTTGTGCATGTTTATGTGGACCGGGACACCCGCCGCCCGGTGCCGCTGCCCACATCCCTCAAGCAATTTCTGGAGACCCTGACATGAAAGCTTTCCCCCCCACCCCGCAAGTGAACGCTGTGGTGGCCGACCCGGCCAGCGTGGATGCCGCGATTGGCAGCCGCTTTTCGGCCCGCGCCTTTCTGGACAAACCGGTGGACAAAGCCGTGCTCATGGACGTGCTGGAGTTGGCTGGCCGCGCGCCCAGTGGCACCAACACCCAACCCTGGAAGGTCTATGTGCTGCAAGGCGCCAAGCGCGACGCGCTGGTCAGCCAGGTCTGCGCCGCGCACGACGCCATGGCCGCCAACCCGGCGCTGGCCGCCGAGTACGCCGAGTCCTACGACTACTACCCCGAAAAATGGGTCAGCCCCTACATCGACCGCCGCCGCGAATGCGGCTTTGGCCTGTACAAGGTGCTGGAGATCGGCAAGGGCGACAAAGAGCGCATGCACGCGCAGCACCAGCGCAACTTCAAACTGTTCGATGCGCCTGTGGGCCTGATGTTCACCATCGACAAGGTGATGGGCCGCGGCAGCTTGCTCGACTATGGCATGTTCCTGCAGACCTTGATGGTGGCGGCACGCTCGCGTGGCCTGCACACCTGCCCGCAGGCGGCCTGGAACAACTTCTCCAAGATCATCCTGCCGTTGGTGGGCGCGGGCGACAACGAGATGATGGTCTGCGGCATGTCGCTGGGCTATGCCGATGAATCGGCCCTGGTCAACAGCTTCCAGACCACGCGTGTGAACGCAGCCGACTTCACGCACTTCGTCGAATAAGCGCGGGGTGGCGGGTTTGGGTCTGGAGAGTCTGGCACTGCAGCTGTTCAACGGCCTCAGCCACGCCACCACCTTGTTCTTGATGGCCAGCGGCCTCACGCTGATTTTTGGCGTGACGCGCATCGTCAATTTTGCGCACGGCAGTTTCTTCATGCTGGGGGCGTTGGTGTCGGCCCATGTGGTCACGCGCTGGTGGCCCGATCTGGCCGAATCGGCGCCGGGCTACGCCAGCGCCATGCTGCTGGGCGCTGCGGTTGCAGGTGCTTTGGGTGCCTTGGCCGAATGGGGGCTGCTGCGCCGCATGCGCTGTGCCCCCGAGCTTTACCAGCTGGTGGCCACCTTTGGCCTGACGTTGGCCATGCACGACGCCATGCTCTGGGCTTTTGGCCCCGAAGAAATCTTTGCCCCGCGTTTCCCCGGCCTCAAAGGCGCCTTGGCGCTGGGCGAGGCCCATTTGCCCACCTGGCAAGTCTTCACCCTTGTCCTGGGGCCGCTGGTCTGGTGGGCTTTGCACCTGCTGCTCACGCGCACGCTGTGGGGCCAACAGGTCAAGGCCGCCACACAAGACCGCGAGATGCTGGCCGCGCTGGGCGTGAACCCCGCGCCCTTGATGCTGAGCGTGGTGGTGCTGGGCTGTGCGCTGGCCGGACTGGCCGGGGCGCTGCAGTTGCCGCGCGAACCGGCCCATTTGCAGATGGACGTGAGCGTGGTGGTCGAGACCTTTGTGGTGGTCGTTACAGGGGGCCTGGGCAGCGTGGGTGGCGCCTTTGCGGCGGCCGTGCTGATCGGCGTGATCCACGCCCTGGGCGTGGCGCTGGTGCCGCAGGCCACGCTGGTGCTGGTGTTTTTGACCATGGCGCTGGTGCTGGTGCTGCGCCCCCAGGGCCTGGGCGGTGCGGCGCTGGCCGTGCCCCAGCGCGAGGCAGTGCCGGTGTTCTCGCGCGTGCCCGCTGGGCGCTTGGGCTGGGCCTGGCTGCTGGCCGTGGCAGCGCTGCTGCTGTGGGCCTTGGGGCAGGGCGACTACAGCCGCAGCCTGACCGAAGACCTGTTGGTCATGCTGCTTTTGGGCCTGAGCCTGCAGCTGATGATGGCTTTGGGCGGGTTGGTCAGCTTTGGCCATGCGGCATTTTTTGCGCTTGGTGCTTATGGCGCAGCGCTGGCCCATGCGCACTGGGGGTGGGGTCTGTTGCCCGCGCTGCTGGCAGGCATGGGGCTGGCCACGGCGGTGGCCGCCGTGTTTGCACTGGTCCTGGTGCGCCTGAGTGGGGTGTACCTGGCCATGCTCTCGCTGGCACTGGCGCAACTCGTCTGGGCCGGGGCCAGCCAGTGGGGCGCGCTGACCGGGGGCGACAACGGCCTGATTGGCCTGCAACTGATTGCGCCCGAATGGCGCACCGCTTTTGGCTGCGCGCTGCTGGCGCTGGTGCTGGGCTGTGTGGGTCTGCTGGCGTGCTGGAGCGCGTCCAGCCGGGGCGCGGCCCTGCAGGCCCTGCGCGATGCACCGCTGCGCGCCGCCGCCAGTGGCTTGCCGGTCGACCGCCTGCGCTACCAGGTGTTTGTGCTGAGCGCCGTGCTGGCGGCTTTGGCCGGTGGCTTGTGGGCCGCCACCAAGGGGGCGGTGTTCCCATCGGTGGCCAGTGTGGGCACCTCGGTCGACGCCCTGCTGGTCATTTTGCTCGGTGGTGTGCACCAGCTCTGGGGCGCGCTGGTGGGCAGTGCACTGCTGGTCTGGGGGGGCGCCGAACTGGGGCGCGGGCTGGAGTACTGGCGCGGCGTGCTGGGCCTGGTGATCATGCTGGTCATGGTGCTCAGCCCGAGCGGGGTGCTGGGCGGGCTGCAGGCGCGGTGGTTGGCGTTGAAGGGGCGTACATGAGTCTGCGCGTGCAAGACTTGCTGCGCCACTACGGTGGCGTCAAGGCGCTCGACGGTGTGAGTTTCGAGGTGGCATCTGGCCAGTGCGTGGCCCTGATCGGGCCGAACGGCGCGGGCAAGTCCACCTGTTTTGCCTGCCTTGCCGGTCAGCAAACACCCGGCGCGGGCCGCGTGTTCTGGCTGGGGCGCGATGTGACGGCCTTGCCGCCCGCCCAGCGCCAGGCGCTGGGCATGGCACGCACTTTTCAGGTGGCGCAAACCTTTGAAGCCTTGACGGTGCTGCAAAACCTGCAATTGGTGCTGGCGCGCCAGCGCCTGTCCTGGTGGGACCGGCTGGCCGGACGCGAGTGCGGCGCGGCCATGCAGGCGCTGGCCCAGGTGGGGTTGACCGACCTGGCCGATGCCGTGGTGGCCGACTTGCCTTACGGCGCCAAAAAACGGCTGGAGCTGGCCATGGCGCTGGCCGGTTTGCCCGAAAGCAGCGACAAGGGTGAACGCCTCTTGCTGCTGGACGAACCCGCCGCCGGTCTGGCCCCGGCCGAGCGCGCCGCCATGATGGCGCTGGTGCGCCAGGTGGCCGCTCAAGGTGTGACCGTGCTCTACACCGAACACAATATGGACGCCGTGTTTGGCGTGGCCGACCGCGTGCTGGTGCTCATGCAGGGCCGTCTGGTGGCCGATGGCACGCCGGAGGCCGTGGCGCAAAACCCCCTGGTGCGCGAGCGTTATCTGGGGCGGGACTTTGGTCACAGCGGCGCGGCTGACCCTGGAGCCAAGCCGCCGGTCATGGCACGGCAGGAAGCAGCGCGGCCGGCCATGCTGGCCGTTGAAGACCTGAACGCCTGGTGGGGCCACGCGCAGGCGCTGTTCGGTGTGAACCTGCAGGTGGGCGAGGGCGAACTGGTGGTGCTACAGGGGCTCAATGGCGCGGGCAAGTCCACGCTCTTGCAGGCGCTGATCGGCGTCGGCCCCCGCGTGCAGGGCCGCGTGCGCTGGGACGGCCAGGCCATAGACGGCTGGCCTGCGCACCGCCGCGCCCAGGCTGGCCTGGGTTTTGTGGCCGAAGACCGTCGCTTGTTCACGGGCCTGTCGGTGCAAGAAAACCTCTGGATTGCCGCTCAGGCCGGGGGGCAGGGCACGCCTGCGCAGCGGCTGGCGCGCGTGCTGGCCTTGTTTCCCCCCTTGCAAACCATGCTGACGCGCCCGGCCAGCCAGATGAGCGGGGGTGAGCAACAAATGCTGGCGCTGGCCCGCACCCTCATGACCGGTCCGCGCCTGCTGTTGCTGGACGAGCCTTGCGAAGGCATTGCCCCGGTGCTGGTGGCCGCCATGCGGGATGCGCTGCTGCAACTGGCCCGTGAAGGCATGACGCTGCTGGTGGCCGAGCAAAACGACATCCTGGCAGCGCACGCGCACCGGGTGCTGAATCTGGCGGGTGGGCGGCTGCTCTGAGCTGCCTGTGGCGCAAGTGACCGGCACTTGTCCGAGGGTGTTCGCCATCACGTAAACTGCCCCTTCTGTGCGCGGCCCATCGTTTTGTCAAAAGAGCCGCCCGAGCGAGACACCATGATCATCCCCAGCCTGCTGGACACCGACCTCTACAAATTCACCATGATGCAGGTGGTGCTGCACCAGTTTCCGGGTGCGCAGGTCGAATACAAGTTCAAGTGCCGCAACCCCGGCGTGCAGCTGGCGCCCTTTGTGGATGAGATCCGCAGCGAAATCCGCTCGCTGTGCAGCCTGAGCTTCAAGGAGTCCGAGCTGCGCTACCTGCGCAGCCTGCGCTTCATCAAAAGCGACTTTGTGGACTTTCTGGGTCTGTTCCGGCTCAATGAAAAATACATCCAGATCACGCCGCTGGCCACGGGCGAGATTGATATCACCATCTCGGGCCCCTGGCTGCACACCATTTTGTTTGAGATTCCGGTGCTGGCCATCGTCAATGAGGTGTATTTCCGCAACACCCAGCGCGTACCCGATCTGATGGAAGGCCGCCGCCGTGTGGACACCAAGATCGCACAACTGCAAAGCGAGGGACTGCAGGCGCTCAAGATTGCCGATTACGGCACGCGTCGGCGCTTTTCGCGCGCCTGGCACGAAGAGGTGCTGCGCGTGCTCTCGGCGCGCCTGGGCACCGGTCCCAAGGGCCAGTTTGCCGGCACCAGCAATGTGTATTACGCCCAGATGCTGGGTCTGACGCCCCTGGGCACCATGGCGCACGAATACCTGCAGGCCTGCCAGGCGCTGGGCCCGCGCCTGCGCGACAGCCAGGTGTTCGCATTCGAGTCATGGGCGCGCGAGTACCGGGGCGATCTGGGCATTGCGCTTTCCGATGTGTACGGTCTGGACGCCTTTTTGCGCGACTTCGACCTGTTCTTCTGCAAACTGTTCGACGGCGCGCGCCACGACAGCGGTGACCCGTTCAAGTGGGGCGAACGCATGATCGAGCACTACACCCGCAACCGGGTGGACCCGAAAACCAAGACGCTGATCTTCAGCGACGCTCTGACTGTGCCGCGCACCATCGAGCTGTATCAGCAGTTCCGTGGCCGCTGCCAGCTGGCCTTTGGCGTGGGCACCAACCTGACCAATGACCTGGGTTACGAGCCGCTGCAGATCGTCATCAAGATGACCCGCTGCAACGGGCAGCCTGTGGCCAAACTGTCGGACACGCCAGGCAAAGGCATGTGCGACGATGAAAAGTACCTCGCCTACCTCAAGCAGGTGTTCGAGATTGACGCGGCCTGATGCCCTTGCCCATGAAATACCTCCAAGTAGGCCTGGTGCTGGTGCTGGCCTGGGCCGTGAATGCCGCATCGCCTTTCTTTTTGCAGCGCATCGACGCACTCGGTGGTGCCGAGTCGGCGATTGCCGCCACGCTTTGGTGCTTGAGCCTGTTCCTGGGCTTTGGCTGGGCCTGCAGCAAGGCCGCTGAAGGCACCATTTTTCCCAACTTCACGCTGCAGTTGCTGGCGGGCATTGCGCTGCACGACGCGCTGGCACCGCTGTCGGTGCAACTGGCCCTGGCGGTGGTAGTGTGTACCGCGCTGGCGGCCATCATCCTCAAATCCGGTGGTGACGAGATCGAGCGCAAGGCCTTTGTGCAGATTGCCTGGCCTACGCTGATGATCGCGGTGCTGGGCTACCTCATCACCTTCATGCTCACCTTTGCCTTGCTCATGCTGCTGGGGCTGCAGGGCAACACGGCCGCTTTGCTGGCGGCCATTCTGGGCTCGACCGACCCGGCCGCGCTGATCCCCACGCTCAAGCAATTGCTGATCAAGCCCGAGTACCGCCGCGTGTCTGACATGGCCGTGGCTGAAAGCGCGCTCAACGACGCGGTGGGGGCCATCTTCACCTCGGCGCTGCTGGCCATGGTGCTGGGCGGCGCCCAACTTGACGGTGCAGCCACGTTGGTTTCGGGTCTGTTCAGTGGTGCCAATCTGGCGCTGCTGGGCCAGCAGTTTCTGTGGGGCACGTTGGCGGGCGTCTTGGGCTGGGGTTGCATGTACGCTTTTGAACGCTACAAGCGAGCCCACCACGCCAGCGGCCAGACCGAACCCGTTTACGACTTTGCCATTGCGCTGGGCGGTCCACTGGTGACCTTCATGTTCGCGCAGCTCATGCATGGCAACGGTTTTCTGGCGGCCTTCATCGCGGGGCTGCTGGGTAACTTCAACCGGGGTTCGCCTGCGTTCCATTCGCTGATCCACAGCATGGAAACCAAGATCGAAAGCGTGGCCAAACCCACCATCTTCATGATGGTTGGCCCTTTTGTGGCCTTGGGTGATCTGGCCGACACGGCCGGCTTGGGCTTGCTGGTGTCGCTGCTTTTCATGCTGGTGGCACGGCCTTTGGCCGTGCTGGTGTCGCTGCTGCCCACTGGCATCAGCCTGCGCGAGAAGCTGTTTTTGTGTGCCGTGCGCGAGACCGGCGTGATCCCGGTGGTGCTGGCGGTGATGACCGTGGCCCAATTGCCCCAAATGACTCTGCTCATGCCCCTGACGGCCTGGGTGGTGATCTGGACCTTGACCTTGTTGCCGGCCCTCACGCCCTGGTGGGCGCGCCGATTGGGTTTGCTGGAGTGATGCGATGAAACCTTCCATCCTGGTGGCGCGCGCCATCTTTCCTGAAGTGCTGGACCAGCTTCAGCAGGTGTTCAACGTGGACCACAACCAGGACGATGTGGTCATGACCCCTGCGCAACTGCATGCGCGCCTGAAAGGCAAAGTGGGCGCACTGACCACTGGCAGCGAGCGCATTGACGGACCGCTGCTGGCGGCCAATCCGCAGCTCAAGGTGGTGGCCAACATGGCGGTGGGCTACAACAACTTTGATGTGGAGGCCATGACCGCTGCGGGCGTGCTGGCCACCAACACGCCCGACGTTCTGACCGAAACCACGGCCGACTTTGGCTTTGCGCTGCTCATGGCCACCGCCCGGCGCGTGACCGAGAGCGAGCATTACTTGCGCGCCGGCCAGTGGACGAAGTGGAGCTACGACATGTTTGCCGGTGCCGAGGTGCATGGCAGCACGGTGGGCATCATCGGCATGGGCCGCATCGGACAGGGCATTGCCCGTCGCGCCGCGCACGGCTTTGGCATGCAGGTGCTCTACCACAACCGTTCGCGCCTGGCGCCCGCGCTGGAGGCCGAATGCAAGGCCCGCTACGTGGACAAAACCACCTTGCTGCAAACGGCAGACCATGTGGTGCTGGTGGTGCCGTATTCGGCCGCGTCGCACCACACCATTGGCGCGCACGAGCTGGCGCAGATGAAACCCAGCGCCACGCTCATCAACATCGCACGCGGCGGCATTGTGGATGACGCCGCCCTGGCTGTGGCCCTCAAGGAGCGCCGCATTGCCGCGGCCGGTCTGGACGTGTTTGAGGGCGAGCCCCAGGTTCATCCCGAGCTGCTCAAGGTGCCCAATGTGGTGCTGACACCGCACATCGCCAGTGCCACCGTCAAGACCCGTCTGGCCATGGCCCAACTGGCGGCCGACAACCTGATGGACTACCTGTTGCTGGGCAAGACGCGCACCCCTATCAACCCCGAGGTGCTGCAGTGACCGAACCCATGATGGGCTTTTCTTTGCTGGCTTGGCTGTTGGTGATCGTCGGCCTGGTGCTGCTCTTGCGCCGCAGTCCGGCGCGCGACCATGCGCCCGAGTTTGACGCCCTGCAGCAGCAACTGGCTGCGTTGCAAACCCAAAACGAACGCCTGGAGCGTGAGCTGCGCAACGAAGTCACCCAGTCCGCCGTCCAGGCCCGGCAAGAAAGCATGCAGACCTTGACCCTGTTCCAGCAAACGCTGCTGCAGCAAAGCGCCGAGGCCGCCCGCACGCAGAACCAGCAAGTGGACGCGCTGCAGCAGCAGCTGACCCTGCTGCAAAAAAGCCTGACCGACAGCCTGGCGCTGCAAGTGCAAGGCCTTTCCGAAGCCAACGCCCGGCGCTTGGCCGAGATGCGCGGCACCATGGAAACCCAGCTGGCCCAGCTGCAGCAAAGCAACAGCGCCAAGCTCGACGAAATGCGCCAGACGGTGGACGAGAAGCTCCAGGCCACGCTGCAGGCGCGTCTGGGTGAGAGCTTCAAGCAAGTGGCCGAGCGTCTGGAGCAGGTGCACAAAGGCCTGGGTGAGATGCACACGCTGGCCCAGGGCGTGGGCGACCTCAAGCACCTGCTGACGAACGTAAAGACGCGTGGCATGTTTGGCGAGGCGCAACTCGGCGCCCTGCTCGAACAAGTGCTGGCACCCGAACAATACGCGGCGCAGGTGTCCACGCGCCCTGGTGACAAAAACCGGGTGGACTTTGCGATCCGCCTGCCGGGCCGCAGCGACGACGGCCAGCCCGTCTGGCTGCCGATCGACGCCAAGTTCCCGAACGAAGACTACGAACGCCTGCTGGACGCCCAGGGCCGGGCAGACGCTGCAGCGGCCGAACTGGCCGCCCGTGCGCTGGAAACCCGCGTCAAGCTCGAGGCCAAATCGATCGCCGACAAATACCTGGAGCCACCACACACCACCGACTTTGCAGTCATGTTCCTGCCCACTGAAGGCCTGTACGCAGAAGTGCTGCGTCGCCCCGGCCTGATGGAGCTGCTGCAGCGCGAGCACCGCGTCACGCTGGCAGGGCCCACCACGCTGATGGCCATGCTCAATTCATTGCAAATGGGCTTTCGGACGCTGGCGCTTGAAAAGCGCAGCAGTGAGGTCTGGCAAGTGCTGGGCGCGGTCAAGACCGAGTTTGGCAAGTTTGGGGACGTGCTGTCCAAGGTGCGCAACCAGACGCAGACCGTGCTCAACACGCTCGACCAGGCGCAAACCCGCACCAATGTGATGAACCGCGCGCTGCGCCAGGTCGATGCGCTGCCCGACGAGCAAAGCCAGGCCTTGCTGCCCGGTGCTTTGGACGCGGCCGAAGGCGCCGAATGAGGCGCGAGCTCACCCGTCTGATCTCGGGGCAGGTTTTCCTGCACGCCTGCATGGCCGGCATGCGGATGGCCACGCCGCTGTTGGCGCTCAAGCAGGGCTACAGCGCGGTGGCGGTGGGGGCGCTGTTGTCGTTGTTTGCGCTCACGCAGGTGTTCATTGCGGTGCCTGCTGGGCGCTACACCGATCGGGTGGGTCTGCGTCGGCCCGTGGTCATGGCGGTGATCGCAGCCAGCCTGGGGGCATTGCTGGCTGCCTTGTGGCCAGTTTTTTCCATGCTCTGTCTGGCCGCCTTGGCCACGGGCGGTGCCACCGGTGTCACAGTGATCGCGCTGCAGCGCCATGTCGGGCGGCTGGCATCCGAGCCAGCTGAGCTCAAAAACGCCTTCAGCTGGCTGTCGATTGGGCCGGCAATTTCCAACTTTTTGGGACCCGTGGTGGCGGGGCTGCTGATCGACCACGCGGGGCCGCAACCGGCCGATGTGTGGGGCTTTCGCGCTGCATTTGCCTTGATGGCGGTGTTGCCACTGCTGACTTGGTTCATCCTGCGCCGCGTGCGCGAGCACGCTTTGCACCCCAGCACCGAGGCACAAGGCGCCCGCAGTGCGTTGGACTTGCTGCGTCAGCCCATGATGCGCCGCCTGCTGATCGTCAACTGGTTGCTGGCCTCGTGCTGGGATGTGCACACCTTTGTGGTGCCGCTGCTGGGCCACGAACGTGACTTCAGCGCCTCGGTCATCGGCACCATTTTGGGCGCGTTTGCCATGGCCGCCACCATCATTCGCATGTGCCTGCCCTGGATTGCCCGGCACTGGCGCGAACACCAGATCGTGAGTTTTGCCATGCTGTCCACGGGTGTGCTGTTTGGCCTGTACCCCTTCATGCCTGGCGCCTGGGCCATGGGCATCTGCTCGGTCTTGCTGGGGCTGGTGCTGGGTTCGGTGCAGCCCATGATCATGAGCACCTTGCACCAGATCACGCCCGAACACCGCCAGGGCGAAGCGCTGGGCTTGCGCCTGCTGAGCATCAACGCATCGAGTGTGCTCATGCCCAGCCTGTTTGGTGCGGTGGGCGCCGTGGCTGGCGTGGCCCCGGTATTCTGGGTGGTGGGCGCGAGCGTGGGCCTGGGCAGCCGCATGGCCTGGCGGCTGCGACCAGGCAGGCGGCATCAACGCCACTGACTCTGCAGGCGCTTGCCCTGCAAGCGATGACTCGCGAACCACAAGGGGTTGATCGCCAGCAGGGCTGGCTCCTACGGCGTTTCCATCGGCAGTTTGTAGAAATCGCAGATCTGGTGCCAGGCTTCCTGTGGTGTGTCCACGTAGCTGAACAGGGTCAGATCGGCGGGTGAAACGGTGCCTTCGTCCACCAGAACCTGCAGGTCGATCAGCCGTTTCCAGTAGTCGCTGCCGTACAGCAAGATGGGCACCGGTCGTGCCTTACGGGTCTGCACCAGGGTCATCACTTCAAACAGTTCGTCGAGTGTGCCAAAGCCACCCGGAAATGCCACCAGGGCCTTGGCGCGCATCATGAAGTGCATCTTGCGCAGCGCAAAGTAGTGGAATTTGAAGCTCAGCTCAGGTGTCACGTAGGGGTTGGCCGATTGTTCGTGCGGCAGCACGATGTTGAGTGCCACAGAGGGTTTTCCTACGTCGTGTGCCCCGCGGTTGGCCGCTTCCATGATGCCGGGGCCGCCGCCGGTGCAGATGTACAGTTTTTCGTGCGCGGGCAGGCAGGAGCAGTGGTGCGAGACGATGCGGGCAAATTCGCGCGCCTGCTCGTACCAGGCAGCGTTTTGAAGGGCGCGTTGGGCGTGTGCCAGGGCGGCTGCGTCGCCCGATTTCTGGGCATGGGCCAGTTGGTCACGGGCGGCGTGCTCGCTCACAAAGCGGGCACTGCCAAAGACCACCACCGTGTTTTCGATGCCCGCCTCTTGCTGGGCCAAGTCGGGCTTGAGCAGTTCGAGCTGCATGCGGATGCCACGTGTTTCGCGGCGCAGCAAAAATTCCGGGTCGGTGAAGGCCAGGCGGTAGGCCTGCGGGGTGATGACGGCGCTGCTGTCCTGGATGGACAGCAACTCGTTACCGGCGCTGTGCAGGGCGGTGTCGTGCAGATCGTGCTTGTGTGGGGTGTGGCTCATGCAGGCATTGTGCGCCAACGAAAAAGGCCCCCGAAGGAGCCTTTTTTTGCAGAGGTCTGAAACGATCAGACGCGCTTGCGGTATTCGCCAGTGCGTGTGTCGATTTCGATCTTGTCACCCTGGTTCACGAACAGGGGCACGGGCACTTCGAAGCCGGTGGCGATCTTGGCGGGCTTGAGCACCTTGCCGGAGGTGTCGCCCTTGACGGCGGGTTCGGTCCAGGTGATCTCGCGCACCACGCTGGTGGGCAGTTCGACTGAGATGGCCTTGCCGTCGTAGAACACCACTTCGACTTCCATGCCGTCTTCGAGGTAGTTCAGGGCGTCGCCCATGTTTTCGGCTTCGACTTCGTACTGGTTGAACTCGGTGTCCATGCACACGTACATCGGGTCAGCGAAGTAGGAGTAGGTGCAGTCCTTCTTGTCCAGAATGATCTGGTCCATTTTGTCGTCGGCCTTGAACACGACTTCGGTGCCGAAGTTGGCGATCAGGCTTTTGAGCTTCATGCGCACGGTGGACGAGCCGCGGCCGCCACGCTGGTATTCGGTGCGCAGGATGACCATCGGGTCCTTGCCGTGCATGATCACGTTGCCGGCGCGCAGTTCTTGAGCTGTTTTCATGGTGTTTTCCGTCTGGAATAGGATAAATGGGGGCTAAAGGGTGACTGTTAGCCAAGCCCTACATTCTAGCCTGCCCCCATGGCAGGGGTTTGGCCAGCCCCGGCAGGGTCAATCCTGAGTCGGGTCTTTGGCTGTCAGGGCGTGCGCCAGGGCGCCCAGCACGGTGCCGCCCAGCGCCCACAGCACGTCGGTGTTGCCGGTGCCCAGAGCCGCCAGCGCCGGGCCGGGGCAGACGCCCGACAGGCCCCAGCCGATGCCAAAAATGGCCGAGCCGATGATGGTTTGACGGTTCCACTGCGCGGGTTGCGTCAAAAATTGGCCCCCCAGCAGCGGGCGGGCCAAGCAGCGTGGAAAGCCTTTGTAGGCCAGCATGGCCAGGCCGGCCGCACCGCCCATGACCAGCATCAGGCCCCAATCCTTGAACTGCAAAAAGCCCAGCACCACCTCGGGCTGGGTCATGGTGGCGAGCGACAGGCCAAAGCCAAACAGGGCGCCGGCCAGCAGCGTGGCCAGGGCTTTGGGCAGGTTCAATGCGTTGGCGTTCATAAGAGCCTCATCAGGTTGGCCGTCAAAAAGGCGGTGCCCATGAAGGTCAGCACCGCACCCAGCGAGGGCAGCTGCAGCGAGCCCAGTCCGCAAATGCCGTGGCCAGAAGTGCAGCCATTGCCCAGACGGGCGCCATAGCCCGCCAAAAAGCCGCCCACCAGCAGCTGCCAATGCGGCACAGTGGTGTGTTGTGCCTGCCCATCCGCCAGCGCAAAGCGCCAGACCAGCGCGCCCAGCACCACACCTGTGGCATACACCAGGCGCCACTGGCGCGAACTCAAAAAGCGGTCCTGCTGCAAAAACGGGCGCTTGAACACGAAGGACCAGGAACTGGAAAACACTGTGCTCATGCCACCCACCCAGCCATTGAGCAGGTAGAGCAGCGCGACGCCCGCGCCAATGGTCAGGCCGCCCAGCAGATAGTGCTGCCAGCCCAGAGGAAATAAGGTTTCAATCGTGAACATGCGGCAATTATCGCGTGGCTCGCAAGGTCCAGCGCTGGCCGAGAGCGGGGACCTGCGGCGCTCGCGTGGGTGACAAGACCCTAAAATGGATTAATAACATTTTTGGCAACAAAAAATAATAAAAATTTGAATGATTTATGGGTGACTTTTCCATGCGCCATTCCTTTCGCCGTCGAATGACCGTTGCTGCCTTATGGCTGAGCATGTCCTGGGTGTTACTGGCAGCTTTGTTTTTCATCGCGTTTGAAAGCCAGTTCCTGCCCCTGTGGGTCATGCTCCCGATCGGGGCTGTTGTGGGGGCAGGGGTCGGCTGGTTGCTTCTGTTTGGATTGATGCGACCGATCCGGCAAGATCTGCTGGAACTTGAGCGGCAATTGGGACAAGGGCATGCCGGTCTGGGCAGTGCCAGAGCGCAGTTGCTGACAGCCGATATCCAGCAGGCCATTTCCCCCTTGGCTGAGTGGCAGCGTGCCTACCTGGATTTGCAAGCACAAGCACAGTCCCGGCAAGACGAGCTGCACCGGGCACAACAACGTCTGGCGGCCTTGCAAGGGGTGTTGCATCAGATCCATGTGCAGGGGCAGAGTCCTGCACAGGCGGTGGCCCAAGGGGCGAAGAACTGGCAAGACGATCCCGAATGGCAGGCCTTGATGGCTCCGCTCCAATCCAGTCAGGAGCAGCTGGTGGCGTCTGTGCAGGGCATGACCCAGGTGGTCGATCGCAACTCCACCACCCTGGCCGAACTGGCCTGGCAAGCCAAAAGCATCAGCGAGGCCATGAACATGCTGGCGGCCAGTGGCACCCAGGCGGCCAGCGCATCGCAAACCTTGTCTGAAAACGCGATTCAGGTCAGCCAGAAAGCCACTCAGGTGGGGGCTTTGGCACGGCAGGCACAAGACAACTCCCGCCAAGGTCAGGTGGAATTGCAGCAGACCATGACCTCGATGCGCACCATGGGGGCGCACACCCAGGAGGTCAGCGGCTCCATCACGCGGCTGCAGGACAGTTCGCGCAAGATTGAACACATGGCTCAGTTGATCCGCGAAATTGCCGACAAGATCAATTTGCTGTCGCTCAATGCCGCGATTGAGGCGGCCCGTGCCGGTGAGCATGGGCGGGGTTTTGCGGTCGTCGCGCAAGAGGTCAACAACCTGGCCGAAAAGACGTTCAACGCCACGCAGGAAATCGACGCCACTGTCAGCGGCATCCTGTCCGAAACCGGTCATGCCGTGCACAGCATCAACACCTTGCTCACCGATGTACAGGACAACGTGCAGCACATCGACCAGGTGGGGCAGCGCCTGACGGGGATTCTGGAGTTTTCAAGTGTTCTGACCCAGCAGATGGATGGCATCGTCAGCGCCTCTGAACAATCGGCGCGGCAGGTGCAGGGTATTTCCGGCTATCTGGGCGACATCCGCACCGAACTGCACAGCTTTGGCCAGCGCATCCAGACGCAGGAGAGCCAGATCGTTGGCCTGACCGAATTGGGCGAAGGTTTTTTTGACAACCTCATCGAGCTGCGCTTTGACAGCACGCACAGGCGCATGTTCCATGTGGCGCGCGCTGCGGCCGATGCGGTGGGGCAGGTGTTTGAGCAGGCGGTGGCCCAAGGCCAGATCCGGCGCGAGGACCTATTGAGCGCTGATTACGAGCCCATTGCCCATACCAATCCGCCCAAATTCAACTCGCGTTTTGATGCCTTTTGCGATCGCGTGTTGCCAGTGGTGCAGGAAGAGGTGCTGCGCAACAACCCGTCATTGGTGTTTGCCATCTGTACCGACAAGCGCGGCTATGTGCCGACACACAACGACAAATTTGCCAAACCGCCCACAGGCGATTACGCGACCGACCTGGTGCAAAGCCGCAGCAAGCGCATTTTTGCTGACCGCACAGGCAGCCGCTGCGGTGCCCACACCAAGAAAATGCTGTTGCAAACCTACAAACGCGATACGGGCGAGATCATGCACGACCTGTCTGTGCCCATTTACATGGGGGGCGTGCACTGGGGCGGCTTTCGGATGGGCTACCAGGCGCATTGAACGCTGGCATGTTCATTTCAGTGCGAGGCGCATCAGTGGCCTGAGCAAATCGTCCTGCGCCAGCAGGCGATGGCGCGCGGCGACTGAACAAGCGGCCCACTGTGTCAGGGTGGCCGTGTCCAGTGTGGGCAGGGCACTGTCGGCCATGCCGTTCCACACCCGATGGAACTGCCGCAGGCTCTGCGGCGCCTCAAGCCAGTCCAGAAAGGCTTTGAGCTTGGCATGGTGGGCGTTGTCATCCTGCGGGTAGATGTGCCAGATGAAAGGCTGGCCGGCCCACAGGGCGCGCACCAGTGAGTCTTCGCCGCGCACGAAGTTCAGGTCGGAGGCCCAGAGCATCTCGTCAAAGCCGTCCTGGTCGGTGTAGGGCAGGGCGGACCAGTTCGGGTGTTTTGCCATGCCCTTCAGCGCTTGCTGCACGGCCGCCAGCGGACGGCCAGGGGTGACCAGCAGGTGGTGCGCTGTGTCTGTCAGTGGCTGCAGAAAGTCGCCCAGGGCGGCGGGTTCGTAGCAAAACAGGCTGAGCAGCAGGGCATTCGGCGCCAGATTCGGGATGTGTTTCTGCCGCCACATCGTGCGGTCAAAGTTTTGCTGGCGTGCCTGCAGATCGGTTTCGCGCAGCAGACCGCCCGTGTCCGGTGTGAATCCTGGGTAAAAAAAGCGCTTGGTCCAGCCCTTGGCCGGGCCGCTCATCACGGGCGAGGGCAGACCATGCATGCGAGGTACCCAGTCTTCGGCGCTAAGGTATTCGAGGTTGATCCAGGCCGGTTGTTGCTGGCGGGTGGCGACCGCGTGGGCCACAAAGGCTTCCGGGATCTCGCAGCCAAAGGCTTCGATCCAGACATCGGCCGGGAGCAGGGTGGACAAGGTGCTGACTTCGCTGGCGCGTTGCCAGGGCAGTACCTCGATACCGGGCTCATCACCTTGTGCCGCTGCAGGGGCCATCCAGGCCAGGGCCGAGGCATCGTCCACCCACAGCCGCACCCGGTGTCCGGCATCGCGCAGCTGGCGTGCCAGGCGCCAGCACACGCCCAGGTCGCCGTGGTTGTCGATGACGGTGCAGAAAATGTCCCAGAGGAGGCCAGTGCGCATGGGGGGATTGTCGCTGGAGATTTCACGCACAATTACCCGCATGTCCACCGCCCACGATGAAGCCCTGCTCGCACAAGTTGCCGCCTTGCCCGCCTTGCCGGGCGTGTACCGCTACTTTGACGCGCAGGACCAACTGCTCTACGTGGGCAAGGCGCTCAACCTCAAGCGCCGGGTGTCCAGCTATTTCCAGAAAGACCACGGTGGCACGCGCATCGGCCACATGGTCAGCAAGATCGCGCGCATGGAGACCACGGTGGTGCGCTCCGAGGCCGAGGCGCTGCTGCTGGAAAACAACCTCATCAAAACGCAGCACCCGCGCTTCAACATCCTGTTTCGGGACGACAAGAGCTACCCCTATCTGAAGCTGAGCGGCAATGGCCGCACGCCGCTGCCGGCGGTGGTGGCAGCGCCTGAGGCGCAGCATTACCCGCGGGTGGCCTATTACCGGGGGGCGGTGGAAAAGAAGCACCGCTACTTCGGGCCGTTCCCCAGTGCCTGGGCGGTCAAGGAGTCGATTCAGCTGATCCAGAAAGTGTTTCGCCTGCGCACCTGCGAGGACACGGTGTTTGCCAACCGCACCCGGCCTTGCCTGCTGTTCCAGATCAAGCGCTGCTCCGGCCCCTGCGTGAACCTGATCAGCCCCGAGGCCTACAAGGCCGATGTGCAGCATGCCGAACAGTTTTTGCGCGGCGAGACGACGGCGTTGATGCGCGAGATGGAAGCGCGGATGATGGGCCACGCCGACAAACTGGAATTCGAGCAGGCGGCCGAAGTGCGCAACCAGCTGGCCGCGCTGTCCAAGGTGCTGCACCAGCAGGCGGTGGACACGGTGACCGATACCGACGCCGACATCCTGGCAGTGCGGGTGCAGGGCGGGCGCGCCTGTGTGAACCTGGCCATGGTGCGCGGCGGTCGGCACCTGGGCGACCGGCCTTACTTTCCGACCCATGTGCAGGACGCCCAGGACCTGCAGGCGATCGAGGACGGCGAGCAGACGGTGCCGGTCGAGGTGCAGGTGCTTGAGGCCTTTCTGGCGCAGCACTACATCGGCGTGCCGGTGCCGCCGCTGCTGATCGTGAGTGCGCCGGTCAGCAAGGCCCTGATCGCGGCGCTGAGCGAGCAGACGGGTGTGAAGATCAGCGCGGTGCACCAGCCGCGCGAGCACCGCCGCGTCTGGCTGGAAATGGCCGAGAAGAACGCCGAACTGCAATTGGCCCGGCTGCTGGCCGAAGAAGGCTCGCAACAGGCCCGCACCCGGGCCCTGGCCGAGGCGCTGGACCTGGCGCCCGACGATCTGGACCAGCTGCACATCGAGTGTTTCGACATTTCGCACACGGCGGGCGAGGCCACGCAGGCGTCGTGCGTGGTGTTTCGCCAGCACAAGATGCAAAGCAGCGAGTACCGCCGCTACAACATCGAGGGCATCACCGGCGGTGACGACTACGCCGCCATGCGCCAGGTGCTCACGCGGCGCTACGGCAAGCTGGCCGAGGCGCTGCGCACCGGTGACGGCCAGGCCCGCATGCCCGATCTGGTGCTGATCGACGGTGGCAAGGGCCAGGTGGCCATGGCGCGCGAGGTGTTCACCGACCTGGGGCTGGATTTGTCGCGCATTGTGGGTGTGGAAAAAGGCGAAGGCCGCAAGGTGGGTCTGGAAGAGCTGGTGTTTGCCGATGGCCGCGAGAAGGTGTATCTGGGCAAGGACTCGGCGGCGCTCATGCTGGTGGCGCAGATCCGCGACGAGGCGCACCGCTTTGCCATCACCGGCATGCGGGCCCAGCGCGCCAAAGTGCGTGTGGGTGGCAGCAAGATCGAGGAGATTCCCGGGGTCGGCCCACGCAAACGGGCACGGCTGTTGCAGCGCTTTGGCGGCGTGCGTGGGGTCGAAGGCGCCAGCGTGGAAGACCTGGCGCAGGTTGAAGGAATTTCGCAGGAGCTGGCCGAGGCCATCTATCAGGCCCTGCACTGAGGGCGACAGGAAAGCGTCACCACCATGGTGCACAATCGCCCCATGTTCTGGACCATTCCCACCCTCATGACCTGGACGCGCATCGTCGCGATCCCGTTGATCGTCGGTGTGTATTACCTGCCAGGCCTGCCCGCCACGGCCCAGAACGAGATCGCGACCATCATGTTTGTGCTGTTTGCCGTGACCGACTGGCTCGACGGCTACCTGGCGCGCAGGCTCAACCAGACCTCGGCCTTTGGCGCTTTTCTGGATCCGGTGGCCGACAAGTTTCTGGTCTGCGCATCGCTTTTGATCCTGGTCCACATGAACCGGGTGCATGTGCTGGTGGCGCTGGTCATCATCGGGCGCGAGATCGCCATTTCCAGTTTGCGCGAATGGATGGCCCAGATCGGCGCAAGCAAGAGCGTCGCCGTGCACATGGTGGGCAAGCTCAAGACCACCGTGCAGATGGTGGCGATCCCGTTCTTGCTCTTTGACGGCAGCTTGTTTGGCCTGATCGACACCCGTGTCTGGGGCGATGTGCTGATCTGGGCAGCGGCCGTGCTGACGGTCTGGTCCATGGTGTACTACATGCAAAAAGCCTTGCCTGAAATCCGTGCCCGCGTGAAATGAGCGACTCCCAACAGTCCACGGCCTGGGTCCGTGCCATGCCTGCCGTGTTCGTGCTGATCTGGAGCACCGGCTTCATCGTGGCGCGCTATGGCATGCCCTACGCACCGCCGTTCACCTTCCTGCTGTGGCGGTATTTTTTCTCCATCCTCTGCTTTTTGCCCTGGATCGTGCTGGCCCGTGTGGCTTGGCCGCGTGACCGTACCCAGGCCTTGCACCTGGCCGTGACCGGTGTGCTCATGCACGCGGGGTACCTGGGCGGCGTGTGGGCCGCCGTCAAGGCGGGCATGGGCTCGGGGCTGTCTTCTCTCATCGTGGGCATTCAGCCGGTGCTCACAGCAATTTGGCTGTCCACCATGACCTCGGGCGAAGGTCAGCACCGCGTGACGCGCCGCCAGTGGATGGGCCTGCTGCTGGGTTTTGCCGGGCTGGTGATGGTGGTGTCGCGCAAATTCACGCAGGGCACACCGCTGGACCATGTGACGCCGCAAAACATGGCCTGGGCCGTGATGGCCTTGCTGGCCATCACCTCTGGCACGCTCTACCAAAAGCGCTTTGTGCAGCCGTGTGATGTGCGCACCGCCAACACGGTGCAACTCATGGCGGCCGCCGTGGTCACCTTGCCGCTGGTGGCTTTGGAGCCTGAGGCCATGCAATGGAACGACCAGCTGATGGGCGCCATGGCCTGGTCGGTGCTGGGGCTCACGCTGGGGGGCTCGTCCTTGCTGTACCTGCTGATCCAGCGCGGTGCTGCGGCCACCGTGGCCAGCCTGATGTACCTGGTGCCACCGACCACGGCCTTGATTGCCTGGGTCTTGTTCGATGAGCAGATCACCGCGATCACCTTGCTGGGCACGGCCATCACGGCGGTGGGGGTGAGCCTGGTGGTGCGTCCAGCGCCAGTCCAATCGTCTTGACCCTTTGTCGGAGCCAGTTCTGCTGGCGATAGCTGCCTTGCTTGTCTGCGAGTCATCGCTTGCAAGGCAAGCTCCTACATCGGGTTCCACGGGGCGCCCGCCAGGCGCTGCATCAAAAACTCCTGCAGCAAACGCAAACGCAGTGGCATCTGTGCACGGTAGGGCGCCAGCCAGTGCACGTCGGCGTCGTGCATGGCCCAGTCGGGCAGCAGGCGCACCAGCGCACCGCTGGCCAGGGGCTGTGCTACATCCCACACGCTGCGCAGCATGATGCCGTGCCCGGCCTGGCACCAGTCGCGCACCAGTTCGCCCGAATTGCTCGACAGCGGCCCTGATACCGTGACCGGCGTGCGCTTGCCTTGCGCTGTGCGGCTCAGCCACCACTGGTCAAAGCGCTGGCCCTGGCCAGTGTCGCCGCCGTTTTCGCGCACCACCAGGCAAGCGTGCTGGCCCAGGTCTTCCAGGCGTTCGGGTTGGCCTCTCAGCTGCACATAGGCGGGGGCGGCCACCAGAACGCGCTGATTGGGCGCGAGTTTGCGCACCACCCACTCGGCCGCCACGCTGGCGGGCGGGTTCCACAGCCAGACGGCGGCGTCAAAGCCCTCGCTGGCCAGGCGCGGCAGTTGCTCGGTCAGCTGCAGTTCGACCTGCACACCCGGGTACAGGCGCTGAAAGTCGCTGAGCGTCGGCCCCAGCCACAGGCGGCCAAAGCCAAAACTGCTGACCAGACGCACCCGGCCTGTGGGGTGGTGTTGTTCTTCGCGCACCGCGTTTTCGGCATCGGCAAAGGACTGCAGGATCAGTCGTGCCCGTTCGCACAGGGTGTGGCCTTCGGTGGTTGGGCTGACGCGCCGGGTGGTGCGCTGGAACAGGCGCACGCCCAGGCGCGTCTCCAGCGCGGCCAGCCGCTTGGTCACCACGGGCGGCGTCAGCCGCAGGGCTTGCGCCGCTTTGGCCAGGCTGCCCTGGGCCTGCACGGCCAGCACGAGTTCAAGGTCGCTGCGTTCCATTGTTTCTTTGTTGGAAATAATCAATTGCCTGATTATTTCCTATTTCGCCGATATGCTGGCACCATGTTCAAGCAACTCCCTGTCCAGACGGTCGAGCGCGATGGTGTGCGCCTGCACACCCGTGTGTGTGGCCAGGGCTCGCCCCTGATGCTTTTGCATGGCCACCCGCAAAGCATGGCCATGTGGCACAAAGTGCTGCCGGCGCTGGCTGCGCGTCACCGGGTGGTGCTGATGGACTTGCGTGGCTACGGTGATTCGGACCGTCCGCCTGCCGATGCCGCCCACCTGAACCACAGCAAGCGCACCATGGCCCTGGATGCCATCGCCGTCATGCAGGCCCACGGCTTTGAACACTTTGATGTGCTGGCCCATGACCGTGGCGCCCGCGTGGCGCACCGCCTGGCCGTTGATCACCCGCAGGCCGTGCAACGCCTGATGCTGCTGGACATCGCGCCCACGCTGGCCATGTACGAAAACACCAGCGAAGCCTTTGCCCGCGCCTACTGGCACTGGTTTGCGCTCATCCAGCCCGCGCCCTTGCCCGAAGCCCTGATCGACAGCGATCCGGTGCGCTATGTGCGCAGCGTGATGGGCGGCAGGTATGCAGGCCTGACCCCCTTCACACCCGAAGCCCTGGCCGAGTACGAACGTTGTGCGGCCAGGGTGGGGACGGGCAGCTCGATCTGCGAAGACTACCGTGCCAGCGCCGGCATTGATCTCGAACACGACCGTGCAGATGTGCAGGCCGGCCGCCGCCTTACCCAGCCGCTGCGCGTGCTCTGGGGGCAGCATGGCGCCGTGGGGCGCTGCTTCGATGTGCTGGCCCTGTGGCGCGAGCGTGCCACGCAGGTGACCGGCGAGGCACTGCCCTGCGGGCACTATCTGGCCGAAGAATTGCCCGATGCCGTGGCCGCACAGGCCCTGAAGTTTTTCCAATCCTGAACCTGAAACCGAACCTCCGAAGGAGCACCCCATGAGCAAGAAACACCGCATCGCCGTCATCGCAGGCGATGGCATTGGCAAGGAAGTCATGCCCGAGGGCCTGCGCGTGCTGCAGGCTACGGCCAGCAAGTTCAACATCGACCTGCAGTTTGACCACTTCGATTTTTCGAGCTGGGACTACTACGAAAAGCACGGCAAGATGCTGCCCGACAACTGGAAAGATCAGATCGGCGGCCACGACGCCATCTACTTCGGCGCGGTGGGCTGGCCCGACAAGATCGCCGACCATGTCTCGCTGTGGGGCTCTTTGCTGCTGTTTCGCCGCGAGTTTGACCAGTACATCAACCTGCGCCCCGCGCGCCTGATGCCCGGCATCATCGCGCCCGTGGTGCGCCGTGACGGCAGCCCGCGCCAGCCCGGCGAGATCGACATGTACATCGTGCGCGAGAACACCGAGGGCGAATACTCGGCCGTGGGGGGGCGCATGTTCCCCGGCACCGAGCGCGAGATCGTGATGCAGGAAACCATCATGAGCCGCGTGGGCGTGGACCGCGTGCTCAAGTTTGCCTTCGAGCTGGCCCAAACCCGCCCCAAAAAGCACCTGACCAGCGCCACCAAATCCAACGGCATCGCCATCACCATGCCTTACTGGGACGAGCGCGTGGCCGAAATGGCCAAGGCCTACCCCGGCATCAACGTGGACAAGTTCCACATTGACATCCTGACCGCCCACTTTGTGCAGCGCCCCGACTTTTTCGACGTGGTGGTGGCCAGCAACCTGTTTGGTGACATCCTGTCCGACCTGGGGCCTGCCTGCACCGGCACCATTGGCATTGCGCCCAGTGCCAACCTCAACCCTGACCGCAAATTCCCGTCCCTCTTCGAGCCGGTGCACGGCTCGGCCCCCGACATCGCCGGCAAGGGCATTGCCAACCCGATTGGCCAGATCTGGTGCGGCGCCATGATGCTGGAATTCTTGGGGCACAAGGACGCGCACGACGCGATTCTGGGCGCCATCGAGAAGATGCTCCAGCCGGGCAGCGGTGCGCCGCGCACGCCGGATCTGGGCGGCACAGGCACCACCAGCGACGTGGGCAAAGCAATTGCCGCACTGATCTGAGTGCTGTCAAGCCGGGAAGGGCGGCATTTAACGGCTAAAATCCGCCCATGCACTGAACTGGATTCGTGTTTCAGGTGGGGTGCTTAGCTCAGTTGGTAGAGCGGCGCCCTTACAAGGCGTAGGTCGGGGGTTCGAGCCCCTCAGCACCCACCACCCCCACACAAGGCGAACAAGGTTGTTCGCCTTTTTTTTGACCGAGAGAGCGCCATGTTCGATACCGTCCGCAACAACTCCAAGATCATGATGGGGCTGTTGTTCTTGTTGGTCATCCCCTCGTTTGTGATGTTTGGCATCGAGGGCTACAGCCGCTACACCGACAAGGCTGCCGCCGTGGCCCGGGTGGATGGCAACAAGATCACCCAGCAGGAATGGGACGACGCGCACAAACGCGAGGTTGACCGCATCCGCGCCCAGATGCCCAATGTGGACCCCAGGCTGCTCGACTCGCAGAGCGCCCGCATGGCCACGCTGGAGCAGATGGTCAATGAACGCCTGCTGATGGCGGCGGCACAAAAACAGCTGCTGGTGACCAGCGACGCCCGCCTGGCGCGTGAGCTGCAGCAAAGCCCGGCGATTGCCGGCCTGCGTGGCCCAGACGGCAAGCTCGACATGGAGCGCTACCGCCAACTGGCAGCGAGCCAGGGCCTGACCCCAGAAGGCTTTGAAGCCCGCGTGCGCCAGGATTTGTCCAGCCGTCAGGTGCTGGTGCCGCTGCAGGCTTCGGGCCTGTCGCTGGCCAAAACCACCGACGCCGCGCTGCAAGCCTATCTGCAACGCCGCGAAGTGCAGGTGGCCAAATTTGTGGCCAAAGATTTTGCAGGCAAAGTGCAGGCCAGCGACGCTGACCTGGAGGCTTATTACAAAGCCCATGCCGAACGCTTCCGCTCGGTGGAGAGCGCCGACGTGGAATACGTGGTGCTCGACATTCAGAGCTTGCAGTCGGGCATCAGCCTGCCTGAGCAAGATGTGAAAACCTATTACGAGCAGAACCTGCAACGCCTGGCTGGCCAGGAGCAGCGCCGCGCCAGCCACATCCTGATCAACGCGGCCAAGGACGCACCTGCGGCCGAGCGCGACAAGGCCCGTACCCAGGCGCAAGAGCTGCTGGCGCAGGTGCGCAAGGCGCCCAAAACCTTTGCCGAAGTGGCCCGCAAGCACTCGCAAGACAGCGGCTCGGCCAGCAAGGGCGGTGACCTGGACTTCTTCGCACGCGGCGCCATGGTCAAACCGTTTGAAGACGCGGTGTTTGGCATGAAGGACGGCGACATCAGCGATGTGGTCGAGTCCGAGTTCGGCTTCCACATCATCCAACTCACTGGCATCAAGGCGCCCAAGGCCCCCAGCTTTGAAGCCATGCGTCCGCAACTGGAAGCGGATCTGCGCAAGCAGCAGGCCCAGCGCAAATTTGCCGAACTGGCCGACACCTTCAGCAACAGCGTCTACGAGCAGTCGGATGCGCTGCAGCCCGTGGCCGACAAGCTCAAGCTCACGCTCAAAAAAGCGCAAGGCCTGACGCGCACCCCCGCTGGTGGCATGCCCGCCGAGCTGAACAGCCCCAAGCTGCTGCAGGCCTTGTTCTCGGATGATGCCGTGTCCAAACGCCGCAACACCGAAGCGGTAGAAACGGGCACCAACACCCTGGTGTCGGCGCGCATAGTCAAGCATTACCCCTCGGTGGTGCGCCCTCTGGCCGAAGTGCAGGCCGAAGTGCGCAAACAGTTTGTGCAAGCCAAGTCGCTGGAGCTGGCCCGCGCCGAAGGCCAGGCCAAGCTGGCCGCCTGGCAAGCCCAGGCCGGCGCTGCCCCACTGGACAAACCGGTGGTGATCTCGCGCGACCAGCTGCAAGGCCAGGCGCAAGCCCTGGTGGACGCCGCGCTGCGCGCCGACCCGGCCAAACTGCCCGCACTGGTGGGGGTGGAGTTGGGCAGCGAAGGCTATGCCGTGGTGCGTGTCAACAAGATCGTGGCGCGCGAAGCACAGTCCGAAGATCAGGCCCGCCAGACCCGCCAGCAATTTGCCCAGATGCGCAGCCAGGCCGAAGTGCAGGCCTACATGGCCGCGCTGCGCAAGGAACTCAAGGTCGAGATTCTGGCGGTAGCGCAGAAAAGCGAGTCCGCTGCCGAAAAGCCCTGAGCTTCAGGCTATAATCCCATCTCTTCGGTGGCTATAGCTCAGTTGGTAGAGTCCCAGATTGTGATTCTGGTTGTCGTGGGTTCGAGTCCCATTAGCCACCCCAAATTCAAAAGCCCTTCCAGTACTGGAAGGGCTTTTTCGTTGGTGTGTTCGAATGGTCTTCAGTTCACCATCACCAGCTTGCCCATGACGGCGCGAGAGCCCATGCGGGCGTAGGCGGCCTTGAGTTCGCTCATGGGCATGGTGCGGTCAATCACCGGTTTGATCTTGCCCTGGGCGTACCACTGGGCCAGTTCGGCCATCATGGTGGCGTTGGCTTGCGGTTCGCGGCGGGCAAAGTCGCCCCAGAACACACCCACCAGCGATGCGCCTTTGAGCAAGGGCAGGTTCAGCGGCAGGTTGGGGATGGGGCCACCGGCAAAGCCAATCACCAGGTAGCGTCCGCGCCAGGCGATCGAGCGGAAGGCGGGTTCGGCAAATTCACCCCCCACCGGGTCGTACACCACGTCCGGGCCTTTGCCATCGGTCAGTGTCTTGATGGCTTCGCGCAGGTTTTCGGTGCCGTAGTTGATGGTGGCGTCGGCCCCTTGCGCGGTGCACAGGGCGCATTTCTCGGCGGTCGATGCCGCGGCAATCACCTTGGCCCCTGCGGCTTTGGCGATCTGGATGGCCGCTGTGCCCACGCCGCCCGCAGCGCCCAAAATCAGCACCGCCTCACCCGCCTTGAGCTGGCCCCGGTCCATCAGGGCGTGGTGGCTGGTGGCATAGGTCATGATGAAGGCGGCGGCATCCACCGGCGCAAAGCCAGGCGGCAAAGGCATGCACAGCTTGGCCGGTGCCAGGGTGTGGGTGCCAAACCCACCGGTGCCCGACAGGCAGGCCACGCTTTGGCCCACTTGCAGGTGTTTGACGCCTTCGCCCACCGCGCGCACCACACCGGCGTATTCCGAACCCGGCACAAAGGGCAGGGGCGGCTTCATCTGGTATTTGTTCTGAACGATCAGCAGGTCTGGAAAATTGAGGCTGGCGGCCTGGATTTCGAGCAGCACTTCGCCCGCGCCGGGTTGCGGTGTCGGCAGTTCTTTCCAGCTCAGGGCATCAACGCCAACGGGGTTCTCGCAAAGCCAGGCGTGCATGGGGTCTCCTTGGAAGGTGTGTGCAAATGCAAAACCCCATCTTAGGCAGAGCCCAAGCGCCGGGCTTGTCCCGGGAGCGACCTACAATCGCTTTCCAGTGGGACTGCCGATGCGAATACTTCTCTCCAACGACGATGGTTACCGGGCCGAAGGCCTGCAGGCTTTGCGCGCCGCCTTGAGCGCCGTGGCCGAAGTGGAGGTGGTGGCCCCCGAACACAACAACAGTGCCAAATCCAACGCGCTCACGCTCAACGCCCCCCTGTATGTGCATGACGCGGGGCCGGGTGTGCGCTACGTCAACGGCACGCCAGCCGACTGTGTGCACATCGCGCTGACCGGCCTGTTGGGCTACCGGCCTGACCTGGTGGTGAGCGGCATCAACAACGGCGCCAACATGGGCGACGACACGCTGTACTCAGGCACCGTGGGTGCCGCGATGGAAGGCTACCTGTTTGGCATCCCCTCTGTGGCGTTTTCCCTGGTGGACAAGGGCTGGGCACACATCGAAGACGCAGCCCGCAAGGCGCGCGACATCGTGCAGCACCTGCAGCAGCAGTCGCTGCTGGGCACGCGGCCATGGCTGCTCAATGTGAACATGCCCAACCTGCCTTATGCGCAGATGGGACCGTTGCGCCTGTGCCGTCTGGGGCGTCGCCATGCGGCCGAGCCGGTCATCACCCAACTCAATCCGCGTGGCGAAACCATGTACTGGATCGGCAACGCCGGCCCGGCCATGGACGATGCCGAGGGCACCGACTTTCATGCCGTGCGCCAGGGCCAGGTGGCGGTCACGCCGCTGCAGATCGACCTGACCGAACACGAACACCTGGGCCATTGGTCCGAACGCTTGTCAACGCTGGGGCAGACGGGAGCCGGCGCATGAGCCAGCGTCCCGGTTTTCCAGCCAAACTGCCCTCCAGCACGGGCGCCAAGTCCGGCCGACCGGCGACGTCCGCCGCCAAGGTGGCCGCGCCTGTGGGCCGTGCTGTGCCACCATTGGGGGTCGGGCTGGACTCGGGGGCTGTGCGAGCCCGCATGGTGCGTAAACTGGCCGACCAGGGCGTGCGCGACGCTGCCGTGCTGGAGGCCATGAGCCAGGTGGAGCGCCACCGCTTTGTCGAAAGCGCGCTGGTCGGCCAGGCCTACGAAGACACCAGCTTGCCCATCGGCCTGGGCCAGACGATTTCCAAACCCAATGTGGTGGCCCGCATGATCGAGTTGCTGCGCGAAGGTGTGCCGGGCAAGCTGGGGCGTGTGCTGGAGATCGGCACCGGTTGCGGTTACCAGGCCGCCGTGCTCAGCCATGTGGCCACCGAGGTCTACAGCATTGAACGCTTGCGCGGCCTGCACGAAAAAGCCCGTGAGAACCTGCGGCCCATGCGCCTGCACAACGTGCACCTGATCTTTGGTGATGGCATGCTCGGCTACCCCAAAGGGGCGCCATATGCGGGCATCATCTCGGCCGCAGGCGGCGACAACGTGCCCCAGGCCTGGCTGGACCAATTGGCTGTGGGTGGGCGGCTGGTGGCGCCCACCGTCACGCCGTCAGGGCATCAGGCTTTGGTGGTCATGCTCAAAACGCCGCAGGGTGTGGCACGTCAGGTGCTCGAAGCGGTTCATTTTGTCCCCCTAAAATCTGGCGTTGCCTAGGGAGTGGAAGCTTGAAAATCGAATGCAAACGCTTTATTGAACTGACCGCAGCGGCATCGCTGTTGCTGGTCTTGGTCGCTTGTGGTTCGTCTCCGCGCCAGCCCGCCCCTGTGGAAGACCGCAGCGCAGGTCACGGCACTGTGGCGCTGACAGAAGCCAAACCCATGTCCGGTGCCGAGAATGCGGGCAAGCCTGGCTACTACACCGTGCAAAAGGGCGACACGCTCACCCGCATCGGCCTGGACAACGGCCAGGCCTGGCGCGATGTGGCCCGCTGGAACAACCTGAGCAACCCCGATGTGATCGAAGTCGGTCAGGTGCTGCGCGTGGCGCCGCCCGGCTCTGCCGTCGAATCCAGCAGTGTGGTGGTGCGCCCGGTGGCATCTTCAGCCGCAGCGCCCACGACCGCGCCTGCGCAAGCCGCTGCCAAGCCAGCGACGCCCTCGTCCGCCACGGCCTCCGAAGACCTGGGCTTTGCCTGGCCCGCCAACGGCCAGGTGGTGCAAGGCTTTGACGAAGCCAAAAACAAAGGCATCGACATTGCCGGCAAGGCGGGTGACCCGGTGCTGGCTGCGGCCGATGGCCAGGTGGTCTATGCCGGTGCCGGCCTGCGCGGTTACGGCAACCTGATCATCGTCAAGCACAACAACACCTACCTCACGGCCTATGCCCACAACCAGAAGCTGCTGGTCAAGGAGGACCAGAAGGTGCGCCGGGGCGACAAGATCGCCGAGATGGGCAGCAGCGACGCCGACCGCGTGAAGTTGCACTTTGAGGTGCGCAAGCAGGGCAAGCCGGTCGATCCGGCCAAATTCCTGGCCAGCCGCTGAGCCATGGTCTGGCCTGTCCTGGTCTTTGACATCGAGACCATCCCGGACATGGGGGGCTGGCGCCGCCTGAATGGCCTGCCCGAGGGCATGGACGGGGCCAGTGACGCCGAACTCTTTGCCCACTGGAAAGCCCAGCGCGCCGCGCATGGCCAAAGCGACTTCATGCCGCTGCACCTGCAGCGGGTGCTGTGCATCAGCTGTGTGTTCCGAAATGCCGAAGGCCTGCGGGTGCACTCCTTTGTGGACCGCGACGGCGAGGGCGAAGGCAAGGTGGTGCAGACCTTCTTCAACGCGATTGAAAAACACAGCCCGCAACTGGTGAGCTGGAACGGCAGCGGCTTCGATCTGCCCGTGCTGCATTACCGCGGCCTGATCCACGGTGTGGTGGCCGACCACTACTGGGACATGGGTGAAGCCGACCGTGAGTCCAAGTGGAACAACTACATCAGCCGCTACCATCTGCGCCACCTGGACCTGATGGACCTGCTGGCCAAGTACACGCCACGGGCCAACGCCCCGCTGGACGCTATGGCCAAACTCTGCGGCTTCCCGGGCAAGCTGGGCATGGACGGTGGCCAGGTGTATGACCAGTTTCTGACCGGTCAGACCGAGGATGTGCGCCGCTACTGCGAGACGGACGTGATGAACACCTACCTGCTGTACTGCCGCTTTCAAAAAATGCGCGGTGGCTTCACCGAGGCGGAATACGATCAGGAAATCAGCTTTGTGCGGCAGAACCTGCAGTCGCTGGCGGTGGGGGAGGACCACTGGCAAGAGTACCTGGGCGCTTGGGTTTGATGGGAGTGTGAAAACCCGCGCAACGCTCGCCACCCGTAACAAATGCAAAAGGCTCCGTAAGGAGCCTTTTGCATTTGTTGGAGCGGGTGATGGGAATCGAACCCACGTTATTTGCTTGGGAAGCAAGAGTCCTACCATTGAACGACACCCGCAGGACTGGGCGGCATTGTAAACCGCCCGCTGTGCTTATTTGAGGATGTCGCCCAGGCAGAGGTACTTGATCTCCACATAGTCGTCGATACCGTGGTGTGAACCCTCGCGGCCCAGGCCCGACTGCTTGACGCCGCCAAAGGGCACATGCTCGGTGGCCAGGATGCCGACGTTGATGCCGACCATGCCGTATTCCAGCGCCTCACTCACGCGGAAAATGCGGCCGACGTCGCGGCTGTAGAAGTAGCTGGCCAAGCCGAATTCGGTGTTGTTGGCTGCGTCAATGGCTTCCTGTTCGGTCTTGAACTTGAAGATCGGGGCGAAGGGACCAAAGGTTTCTTCTTTGGCGCAGACCATGTCGGGCGTGGCGTCGGCGATCACGGTGGGCTCGAAGAACTGGCCTTGCAGGCGTTTGCCACCCGTGAGCACGCGGCCGCCCTTGGCAATGGCGTCCTTCACATGGCGCTCCACTTTGTCCAGCGCAGCGGGCTCGATCAGCGGGCCTTGGTTGACGCCGTCTTCAAAGCCGTTGCCCACCTTGGCGGCGGTCCTGACCTTGGCGGCGAATTTGGTGGCGAATTCTTCATAGACCGCTTCTTGCACATAGATGCGGTTGGAACACACGCAGGTCTGGCCCGCGTTGCGGTATTTGCTGGCAAAGGCGCCTTCCACGGCGCTGTCGATGTCGGCATCTTCAAACACGATGAAAGGGGCGTTGCCGCCGAGTTCGAGCGACATTTTCTTGACCGTGGGGGCCGACTGCGCCATCAGGATGCGGCCCACTTCGGTTGAACCTGTGAAGCTGATGTGGCGCACCACATCGCTGGCGCACAGCACCTTGCCCACGGCGATCGATTGCTCGCTGTCGGCGGTGACCATGTTCAGCACGCCAGCGGGGATGCCTGCGCGGATCGCCAGCTCGGCCGCCGCCAGGGCCGTCAGCGGCGTGAGCTCGGCGGGCTTGATGATGACCGGGCAGCCTGCGGCCAGGGCCGGGGCCACCTTGCGGGTGATCATGGCCAGCGGAAAGTTCCAGGGTGTGATGGCGGCGCACACGCCAATGGGCTGGCGCAGCACCAGCAGGCGGCGGTTGTTGTCAAACTGGGGCAGGGTCTCGCCGTTGATGCGTTTGGCTTCTTCGGCAAACCATTCCACAAAACTGGCGCCATACGCCACTTCGCCCTTGGCTTCGGGCAGGGGCTTGCCCTGCTCGGCGGTCATGATGCGGCCCAGGTCGTCCTGGTTGGCCATCAGCAGGTCAAACCATTTGCGCAGGATGATGCTGCGTTCTTTGGCTGTCTTGTTTTTCCAGGCGGGCCAGGCGGCGTTGGCAGCGGTAATCGCCTGCTCGGTTTCCTGTGGGCCGAGGTTGGCCACATCGACCAGATGGGCGCCGGTGGCCGGATCATGCACGGCAAAGCGGCTGCTGCCCTTGACCCACTGGCCATTGATCAACGCGTCGGTCTTGAGCAGGCTGGGGTCGTTCAGCTGGGCGAGGGGGGATGTTTTCATGTCCATGAAAGGTCTCCGAAATTATTTAACTTGTTAAACAGTTGGAGTTTGCCACGAAATGCGCAGGCCTGCAGGAGGCGCGAAATTGTAGACAACCCACTCTGCTGCCGATGGGGCGGTGGTCTGCGGGCCTGGGTTTGCAAGGCAAGCTCTCACAAGAGAGAGGGCACCCGCCAAACCTATAATGACCGGTTGCATTTCAAGCACTACAGCACCATGAGCCAAGCCGTTTTCTCCGTTGCCGACATCCGCAAGACCTTCCTGGACTTTTTCGCGTCCAAGGGCCACACCGTGGTGGCTTCGAGCCCGCTGGTGCCGGGCAATGACCCGACCCTGATGTTCACCAACTCGGGCATGGTGCAGTTCAAGGACGTGTTCCTGGGCACAGACAAGCGCTCTTACGTGCGCGCCACGTCCGTTCAGGCCTGCCTGCGTGCCGGTGGCAAGCACAACGACCTGGAGAACGTGGGCTACACCGCCCGCCACCACACCTTCTTCGAGATGCTGGGCAACTGGTCGTTTGGCGACTATTTCAAGCGCGAATCACTCACCTGGGCCTGGGAACTGCTGACCGAGGTTTACAAGCTGCCCAAGGAGCGCCTGCTGGCCACCGTCTACATGGAAGACGACGAGGCCTACGACATCTGGACCAAGGAAATCGGCCTGCCGCCCGAGCGCGTGATCCGCATTGGCGACAACAAGGGCGGTCGCTACAAGAGCGACAACTTCTGGATGATGGCCGACACCGGTCCCTGCGGTCCTTGCTCTGAAATCTTCTATGACCACGGCGACCACATCCCCGGCGGCCCCCCGGGCAGCCCCGAGGAAGACGGCGACCGCTTCATCGAGATCTGGAACAACGTGTTCATGCAGTTCGAAATGCACGAAGACGGCTCGGTGAGCAAGCTGCCCGCGCCCTGCGTGGACACCGGCATGGGGCTGGAACGCCTGGCTGCCATACTGCAGCATGTGCACAGCAACTACGAAATCGACCTGTTCGATGCACTGATCAAGGCCGCCGCCCGCGAAACCGGCTGCGCCGATCTGGGCAACCCCAGCCTGCGCGTGATCGCCGACCACCTGCGCGCCACCTCTTTCCTGGTGGCCGACGGCGTGATTCCGAGCAACGAAGGCCGTGGCTACGTGCAGCGCCGCATCGTCCGCCGTGCCATCCGCCACGGCTACAAGCTGGGCAAAAAGACGCCGTTCTTCCACAAGCTGGTGCCTGACCTGGCCCGGCTGATGGGCGCGGCCTACCCCCATCTGGCCGAGAACGCCGACCGGGTGATGGAGGTGCTCAAGGCCGAAGAAGAGCGCTTCTTCGAGACCCTGGAAACCGGCATGCAAATCCTGGACACCGCATTGGCCGGTGGCGTGAAGGTGCTGCCCGGCGAGGTGGCCTTCAAGCTGCACGACACCTATGGCTTCCCGCTGGACCTGTCGGCCGATGTGTGCCGTGAGCGTGGCCTGTCGGTGGACGAAGCCGGTTTTGCCGCCGCCATGGACAAGCAAAAGAGCCAGGCCCGTGCCGCAGGCAAGTTCAAGATGGACAAGGCGCTGGACTACAGCGGCGCTGGCAACGACTTTGTGGGCTATGACGCGCTGGCGGCCCACGCCAAGGTGCTGGCCCTGTACGTGGACGGCACCCCCGCGACCGAACTCAAGGCGGGCCAGCAAGGCGTGGTCGTGCTCGACACCACCCCGTTCTACGCCGAGTCCGGCGGCCAGGTGGGTGACGAGGGCCTGATCCACAACGGCGGTGCCCAGTTCCATGTGCTGGACACGCAAAAGATCAAGGCCGATGTGTTCGGCCACCACGGCGAGCTGCAAAGCGGCAGCCTGAAAGTGGGCGACGCGGTGCAGGCCCATGTGGCCACCGAGGTGCGCGCCGCCACCGTGCGCAACCACAGCGCCACCCACCTGATGCACAAAGCCCTGCGCGAGGTGCTGGGCGGCCATGTGCAGCAAAAAGGTTCGCTGGTCAATGCCGAGCGCACCCGCTTCGACTTTGCCCACAACGCGCCCGTGACCGACGCCGAGATCCGCCAGATCGAAGCCAAGGTCAATGCCGAAATCCTGGCCAACGCTGCGGCGCAGGCCCGTGTGATGGACATCGAAAGCGCCCAGAAAACCGGCGCCATGATGCTGTTTGGCGAGAAGTACGGCGAGACTGTGCGCGTGCTCGACATCGGCTCCAGCCGCGAGCTGTGTGGCGGCACACACGTCAAGGCGACGGGCGACATCGGTCTGTTCAAGATCGTGGGTGAGAGTGGCGTGGCTGCAGGCGTGCGCCGCATCGAAGCCGTGACCGGCGAGAACGCGCTGGCCTACCTGCAAAGCCTGGAAGACACCGTGGCCCAGGCCGCAGGCACGCTCAAGGCACCTGCTGCCGAACTGAACCACCGCATCGCCCAGGTGCTCGACCAGGTCAAGGCTTTGGAAAAAGAGCTGGCCGCAGCCAAAGGCAAACTGGCTTCGGCCCAGGGCGACGAACTGCTCACGCAGGCCGTGGACGTGAAGGGGCTGAAAGTCCTGGCCGCCAAGCTGGAAGGCGCCGACGCCAAGACCCTGCGCGACACCATGGACAAGCTCAAGGACAAGCTCAAGACCGCCGCCATCGTGCTGGCCGCTGTCGATGGCGACAAGGTGCAGATTGCGGCGGGCGTGACCCAGGATGCCATCGGCAAAGTCAAGGCCGGCGAACTGGTCAACTTTGTGGCCCAGCAAGTCGGTGGCAAAGGCGGCGGCAAGCCCGACATGGCCATGGCCGGTGGCACCGATGCTGCAGCCCTGCCCAAGGCCCTGGCCAGTGTGCAGGCCTGGGTGGCCGAGCGCGTTTGACACGGCGGCAGGTTTCTGTGGCCCTGCTGCGGCGTTCCATCCTCGGGCTGGGACGCCGTTTTCTTTGGGCAGGCCTGTGCCTGTCGCTCGCGGGGCCCGCGCTGGCGCAATTCAAGAAAACCCCCTGGCCCGCAGCGCAGCCGACCCCGTTGCTGGATCTGCAGGACCTGCAAGGCCAGCGCTGGACTTCTGATCGCCTCAAAGGTCGGACGGTGGTGCTCAATTTCTGGGCCACCTGGTGTCCGCCCTGCAAAGAAGAGCTGCCTTCCTTGCAAACACTGCACGAGTTGGGGGGCGGCGAGCCGCTGGTGCTGGGCATCAATGTGCGGGAGACCGCCAGTGCCGTGCGCCGCTACCTGAAGGCCACCGGCATCGGCTTTCCGGTGGTCCTCGATCCGCAAGGCGAACTGGCCCGGCGCCTGGGCGTCACCGCCTACCCGACCACCTTGCTGATCGCGCCCGATGGGCAAATCCGCTGGCAGGTGGTGGGCGAAGTGGACTGGTCCAGCCCTGAAGCAGGCCGCTGGATCAGCGGCCTGGCAGGCCCGCGCCGCTGAGCGCCAGGCCGAGGTGCGGCCCGCACCTCGCCCATCACCGATAATCGCCAGATCCCGTGCGTCGCGCGGGACGACCTGCTTTCGGGGCATTGGCGGCCATGCCGCCTCGTGTGTGCCGACAGGTCTTTCGCCCCATTCCGGAGTTCCTGACATGAACCCTCATCGCCGTACCCTGATCATGGGTGGTGCCGCCGTTGGCACCCTCATCGCAGCACCAGTTCTGGTGCGAGCCCAAACTTCTGCCGAACGCCGCTTTGCCCCCATGCCGGGTGAATGGCGCACCTTTGACATCACCACCCGTGTCGAGCTGGCCGACCCGGTCGGCACCACGCGCATCTGGTTGCCTGTGCCCAGCATCAACAGCGACTGGCAGCGTTCTTTGGACAGCAGCTACACCAGCAATGGCAGTGCCCGCATGGCGGCCGACGGTGTGGAAGGCGCGCGCATGGTTTATGCCGAGTTTGCTGCGGGTGTGAAGCCCGTGGTCGAAGTCACCAGCCGCGTGCAGACCCGAAACCGTGCCGATCTGGCCGGCCACCGCGTCTTTGACAAAGAGGACGCTGCCACGCTGCACCACTACACCCGTGCCACGCGCCTGTTGCCCACCGACGGCATCGTGCGCCAGACGGCGCTTCAAGCCACCCAGGGTGCCAAGACCGATGAGGCCAAGGTCCGCGCCATCTACGACTGGGTGGTGGCGAATGCCTGGCGCGAACCCAAGGTTCGCGGCTGCGGTGAAGGCGACATCAAAACCATGCTGGAGACCGGCAATCTGGGTGGCAAATGCGCCGACATCAACGCCTTGTTCGTGGGCCTGTGCCGTTCGGTGGGGGTGCCTGCGCGCGACGTGTACGGCATTCGCCTGGTGCCTTCGGCCTTTGGCTACAAGGAACTGTCGGGCAACCCGGCGGCCCTCAAGGGCGCGCAGCACTGCCGCGCCGAGGTCTACCTGCAGGCCCGCGGCTGGGTGGCGATGGACCCGGCCGATGTGGCCAAGGTGATGCGACTGGAAACGCCCGAATGGCTCAAGACCACCCACCACGGCGTGGTGGCGCCGGTTTACAAACACCTGTTCGGCGGCTGGGAAGGCAACTGGCTGGGCTGGAACTCCGCCCACGACCTGCAACTGCCCGGCGCGAAAGAGGGCGTGCTGAACTTCCTGATGTACCCGGTGGCCGAAACCGCCGAGGGCCGGGTGGACTCTTACGCGCCCGACGCCTTCAAATACACCATCACGGCGCGCGAAATCACGGCCTGAGCGTCAGGGCGTTTCAGCCAGTGTCAGCCGCAGGGCGCTTGCAAAGTGCCGCGGCTGGCCCGTCACGGGGTCGGTGAAAGCGATGCCCCGGGCCAGCAGTTGCAAAGGTTCGGCAAAGTCTTCGGCTTCATCCGGCCCTCGCCGCACCACCGGGTAGAACTGGTCGCCCTCGATGGGCAAGCCCAAGCCGTGCATGTGCACGCGCAGCTGGTGGCGCTTGCCGCTGATGGGGTGCAAGCGGTACAGCGCCCGCTCGCCTTCGCGGTGGATGCATTCAATGCGCGTTTCACTGTTAGGCGCCAGCCCTTCGTCTGGCCTGGCCTCGCGCATGCGGTAGAAGGCCTGCTCGTCTTCGAGGATGTGGCTCTGACGCGTGAGCGGAAAAACCAGTCCCTCGCGCCAGGGCGCCACCGCTTCGTACACCTTGTCCAGTTGCCGCGTGCGAAAAAGCGATTGGTAGGCGTCGCGGTCCTGCGGGCGTTTGGCCAGCAGCACCAGCCCGGCGGTTTCACGGTCGATTCGGTGCAGCGGGCTCAGGTCGGCACAGTCCAGTTGCGCCTTCAAGCGAACCAGCAAGGTCTCGCGCACATAGCGTCCGCCCGGCGTCACGGGCAAAAAATGTGGTTTGTCGGCCACCACCAGGTGTTCGTCTTCAAACAGCACGGTGGCCGCGAAGGGAATGGGGTCTTCCTTGGGCAGTTCGCGCCAGTAGTACACGCGGGCGCCGCCCACATACGGCGCATCGGGCGCCAGGGGCTGGCCGTCTTCGCCCAGCACGCTGCCTGCTTGCATGCGCGCCAGCCATTCGGCGCGATCGATGCGCGGCAGGCGGTCGCTCAGGTGGTCAATCAGCAGCGGCCAGGGGCTTTGGCGCACCCGGGGCAGGGCCACACAGCTGGGCGAGACGCCATCGCGCATGGCGATGTTCGGGTTTTTGGGGACGTGGGCCATGGGCGCTTCGCTGGTGGGTCAATCGCGAGCGAGGCTCGCTCCCACAAAGTTCAAACCCGCTTGAACACGAGATCCCACACGCCGTGGCCGAGTTTGAGTCCCCGGTTCTCGAACTTGGTCAGCGGGCGGTAGTCGGGCTTGGTGGCGTAGCCGCCTTGGCTTGCCTCGGCCGTGTTGACCAGCAGAGGCTCTTTGGACAGGACATCGAGCATTTGCTCGGCATAAGGTTGCCAGTCGGTGGCCAGGTGCAGGTAGCCGCCAGGCTTGATGTGACGGGCCAATCGCTCGACAAACGGTGACTGGATCAGGCGGCGCTTGTGGTGGCGGCTCTTGTGCCAAGGATCGGGAAAGAAGATGTGCACGCCGTCCAGGCTGTCTTCGCCCAGCATCTGGTCCATCACTTCCACCGCATCGTGCTGCACGATGCGGATGTTGCCGATCGCCTCTTCGCCGCAGCGTTTGAGGAGGGCGCCCACACCTGGCTCATGCACCTCGCAGCACAGGAAGTTGTCACCGGGTCGGACGTGTGCGATCTTGGCTGTGGCATCGCCCATGCCAAAACCGATTTCCAGAATCAGGGGGGCGGCACGGCCAAAAGTGGCCTGGGTGTCCAGACGCTCTTGCTTGTACGGAACCAGAAACTTCGGCCCGTACAGATCAAAAGCCCGCATCTGCCCCGTGCCCATGCGGCCAGCGCGCAGCACATAGCTTTTGATGGTGCGCATGAAGGGGGCGTCGGTTGCAGAACGGGTGTTTTCGGGCGTGGTCATGGGGCGCAATGGGTTTCGCAAAACCCATGATTATCGCGGGCCGTGCAGGGGTTCAGGCGAAGATCAAACGGTGGCGAAGGGGTTGACCAGCTGCACGCCCGCCAGCACTTCGCCTGTGCCCATGTCTTCGGTCAGCAGCACGGCGCAGCCCGCAATCTGGGCACTGGCCAGGATCAGGGCATCCCAGTAGCTCAGCGAATGGCGCTTGTGCAGCTCCAGCGCGAGCTCCATGGTGTCCGGGGTGACGGCGGCCAGGTCAAACTGCCGGTAGCAGTGCAATTGCTCGCGGATGTGGGCATGGGTCAGTCCAAGCTTGCGCAAACCCACCTGAATGTATTCGTTGAGCACCTGGGTGGACAGCACACCCTGGCGTTCCACCCGCAACTGCCGGATCAGGTCGATGGCGATGCGCTGCTTGCGGGGTTCGTCGGTGCTGTCGGCATAGACCAGCACATTGGTGTCGATGAAACACCGGGCCTGGGGCAGCGCCAGCAGCTGCGACCAGGGCGGGCTGGGTTCACTGACGTGCATGGGCCTCGTCCCGGTCAAAGCGCCAGCCCTGCAGGCGTCCACCACCGCTCAGGCAGCGCTGTTCCCAGGCATGCCACTCGGCGTCCAGCCGGTCCTGGCCAGCCAGTTGCTCCAAATAGTCTCGCACGGCCTGGTTCAGGCTTTTGCCCATTTTGCGGGCCGCTTCACGGGCGGCCTGGGCCACGCGCTCGTCGACGGACAGGGTAATGTTCATGTCGGCACCTCCACGTCGCACATATTATGTGTGATACGAGTGGGCGTTGCAAACTTCAGAGGTAAGGCCAGGCCAATGACCAGTCCTGCAGCGCTGGCAGGGCGGTGGTCTGCTGGCTAACTGGCAGACCCAGCATCTGCGCAGCCTGGTTCAAGGCCGCCAGCGGATCGGCCAGATCCAGCGGCGCGGCCCCGTTTTGCTTGCTGAGCTTTTCGGCATTGGCGCCCAGCACCAGTGGCGTGTGCAGGTAGCGCGGGGTGGGCAAGCCCAGGGCGCGTTGCAGCACGATCTGGCGGGCCGTGTTGTCGCACAGATCTTGCCCACGCACCACGTCGGAGATGCCTTGCACGGCATCGTCCACCACCACCGCCAGCTGGTAGGCCCACAGGCCATCGGCGCGGCGCAGCACAAAGTCGCCGACAAGGTGCGCCACATCTTCGGTTTGTTCGCCCAGGCGGCGGTCGGTCCAGTGCGTTAAAACCGGCAGGCCGCGCGCTTCACGCACGGCTTGCACGTTCAGCCGCCAGGCACGTGCCGGTTTGCCATGCAGGCCGTTGCGGCAGGTGCCGGGGTAGACCTGTGCCTTGTGGCGTGCGGTGGGACTGGCCTGTGCGGCCTCTATGTCTTTGCGCGAGCAAGCGCAGGGGTAGGCCAGACCTTGGTCCAGCAGGCGGTCCAGCGCCTGCTGGTACACGTCGCCGCGCTGGCTTTGCCAGAGCACTTCACCATCGGGCACCAGACCGCAAAGGGCGAGCTGTCGCAGGATCTGTTCGCCCGCGCCAGGAACGCAGCGCGGCACGTCCACATCTTCGATGCGCACGCGCCACAGCCCCCCGTGGGCGCGGGCATCGAGCCAGCTGGCCAGCGCAGCGACCAGCGAGCCCGCGTGCAGCAGTCCGGTGGGTGAGGGGGCAAAGCGGCCGATGTAGGCTGCCATCGGGCGCAAAAATCAGCGCTTGCGCAGCACGGCCAGGGCCAGTTCCAGGCCCGAGACAAAGGCGTCTTCGGCGCGGTGGCCCAGGCACCAGTCGCCGCACAGGCCGATGCCCTGGTCCTTGAACCACAGGTGGCTCTGACCCAGGGGGTGTGCGGTTTTGGCATACAGCCAGCGGTGCGCCTCGGCGTGTGCCGGGGTGGCGCGGATGCCCGTCACCTCACCAAAGGCCTTGAGCATTTTTGCGCTCACGCGCTCGGGGCTGTCGTTGACGTGTTCCGCCGACCAGCTGGCACTGGCCTGCACCGTCCAGCGCTCGATCGGCTCGCGCCCCGGTTTGGACGATTCGCGGGCCATCCAGGCAATGCGGTGGTGTGTGCTGCGCGCCGCGTTCCACTGCGGGCCGATGGTGATCAGGCCCGGCTGCACGGCCTGGGGCCAGGCAGCCATCAGGGTCCAGCACGGGTCCACCTTGACCGATTGCAAGGGCGCAGCCAGGGCGTCCAGGCCCGAGGTGCGCAACAAAGCGCTGGCCTGTGCAGGGGGGATGGCCAGGATGACCTGGTCGAACCCGGCATAAACATGCTGGCTGCCGTCGGCGCCTTCGGTGTGGACCTGCCAGCCGTTTTTCATCATGGGGTCGCGGGCGATCTGCGTGGCGCGGGTCTCCAGCAGCACGTTGCCGTCCTCGCTCAAGGGGTCGGCCCAGGCTTTGACCAGCGCGTTCATGCCGGGGGTGGCCACCCAGTGGCGTTCGCCACCGGGCAGGGCGGCTTCAATGACGCGGCCCATCGGGTCGAGCACGCGCACCGCATTGGCACTCCAGGGGCGGCACAGGCCGGGCACGGTGCCCAGCGCCAGTTCAAAGCGGGCGTCGCGCACGGTGAAGTACTGTGTGCCGTGGTCAAAGCCGCCAAAAGGGCTGCGGCGCGTGGCCATGCGCCCGCCCAGGCCCCGGCTTTTCTCGAACAGGGTGACGTGGTGACCGGCCTGGCGCAGGGTGCGGGCGCAAGCAATGCCGGCCATGCCGACGCCGATGATGGCGATGTGTTGTGTACTCATGAGGGGGCACTTTACACGCGTTGCGCCGGTTGCAGCAATGCAAGGCGCGTCTTCTCGTGGCCGAGTTGCTCCAGCCACCAGCGCAGTGCTTGCCCGGCGGGGCTTTGGCGGCTGTCGCGCCAGGCGTAGTGCGTGGTGTTGCTGCGGGGCCGGCGCACTTGTTTGGCCACCAGCATGCCCGCGTCGATGTAGGGCCTGGCCAGCGATTCAGGCAAGGAGCCACCGCCCAGACCGCGCAACTGTGCTTCGAGTTTGCTGGCCATGTCGGGCACGGTGAACACGTCTTGCCCAGCCAGCAGGCCAATCGTCAGGCCTGCCCCACGGCTGACCGAATCGGCCACTGCCACGGCGCGGTGCTGTTGCAGCATGTCGTCTTGCAATGGCTCGGGCGCCTGGGCCAGGGGGTGGTGCGAGGCCACCACATACACAAAAGGCACTTCGCCCATCTCGGCATGCTGGATGTCGCTGCCCAGGCCAGGTTCAAGCATGACGCCGAGTGCCAGGTCGGCCTGGCCCGAGGTGAGGGCGGCCAGCGTGCCCGACAGCGTTTCATACCGCAGGCGCAGGCGGGTGGGGGTGCCCAGCGCCAGAAAAGCGGCGCACAGGTCCATGACCACGGTGCGTGAAACCAGGCTGTCCACCGCAATGGTCAGCACCGCCTCCCAGCCGGTGGCCACGCGGCGCACCCGGTTGGCCACCGCGTCCAGGTCGCCCAGCAGGCGTTCGGCCTCGCGCAGCAGTTCGCGCCCGGCCGCGGTGGGCCGGGCTTGGCGTGAAGACCGGTCAAACAACAGCACGTCCAGCGCGTCTTCGAGCTGGCGCACCCGGTAGGTCAGGGCGCTGGGCACCAGGTTCAGGGCCCGGGCCGCGCCAGCAAAACTGCCTTGGCGCTCGATGGTTTGCAGCATGAGCAGCATTTCCGGGGTCAGCCAGTCGCGTGGAGTTTGCATGGTCTTGATTGTTTCGTTCAATTGGTTTGAATGATGCCAGCAAACCGGCAGCACAGTGAAAACGGGGGCAAGCTCTACATTTGTGGCTCACACGCAGGAGAACACCATGCTGACGATCCGCAAATCCGAAGACCGGGGCTTGGCCGACCACGGCTGGCTCAAGAGCTATCACAGCTTCTCGTTTGCCGAATACTTTGACCCGCAGCACATGGGCTGGGGCAACCTGCGGGTCATCAACGAAGACCGCATTGCGCCGGGCACCGGCTTTGGCACGCACGGCCACCGCGACATGGAAATCATCAGCTACGTGTTGTCGGGCAATCTGGCCCACCAGGACAGCATGGGCAACGTCAAGGGCATTCCGCCCGGCGATGTGCAGCGCATGAGTGCCGGCAGCGGCGTGCGCCACAGCGAGTTCAACCACGCCCAGGGTGAGCAGACGCATTTTTTGCAGATCTGGATCGAGCCCAGTGTGCGCGGAATTCCCCCCAGTTACGAGCAGAAAACCGTGCCCGAAACCGCCAAGCGGGGGCGGCTGGCGCTGGTGGCCGCGCCTGAAACCGGTGAGCACACCGTCAAAATCCACGCCGACGCGCGCCTGTACGCGGGTCTGCTGGATGGCGCCGAAAAAGCCACGCTGGCGCTGGATGCGCAGCGCAAAGCCTATGTCTTTGTGGTGCGCGGCCGCGTGCACGCCAACGGCCAGGCCCTGAACGCAGGCGATGCCGCGCTGCTGGCCTCGGAATCCAGCCTGCTGCTGGACCAGGCCCAGGACGCCGAAGTCCTGGTGTTTGACCTGGCCCCCTGATTTTTTTCTCTTTCATCAACCCAAGGAGTTTTCTCATGGCAAAGACCGCCGTTGTTTTCCACTCTGGCTACGGCCACACCCAGTTCATCGCCCAGGCCGTGGCCAAGGGCGCCAACGCCCAACTCGTGGCCATCGACGCTGACGGCAATGTGAGCGAGTCCGACTGGGCCGTGCTCGACGCCGCCGACGCCATCGTCATGGGCTCGCCCACCTACATGGGCAACGTGAGCTGGCAGTTCAAGAAGTTTGCCGACGCCTCGTCCAAGCGCTGGTTCACCCGCGCCTGGCAAGACAAGTTCTTCGCCGGCTTCTCGGTCAGTGCCAGCTTGAATGGCGACAAGGGCATGACCCTGGCCTACCTGAATACCCTGGCAGCCCAGCACGGCGGCCTGTGGATCAGCTTGGGCATGGCCCCGGCCAACGCCAGCGCCTCGACCCGCAACGACATCAACAACATGGGCGGCTCGGTTGGCCTGCTGGTGCAAGCCCCGTCGGACGCTGGCGCCGACAAGATCCCGCAAGGCGATGTGGACACCGCCGTCAAGTTTGGCGAGCGCGTAGCGGCTGTGGCTGGCAAGGCCCGCGGCTGATCCATTCCTCCTGCTGGAGCGTGGCCCAGGCTCAGGTAGCATGAGGCCATGAAAATCTTTGCCTTGATGCCCTGGGCCGACTGGCTGGCCCTGTTTGCATTTTTTAGCCTTTGGGTGGGCTACGCCGTTTTCTCCCGTGGCCGCGGTCTGCACGAACGCACCTTGCTGGCCACCACCAACCAGCTGCGCATGCAGTGGATGACCCAGGCGACTGCGCGCGACCCGCGCATGCTGGACGGCATCATCACGCAAAACCTCTCGCACACGCCCTCGTTTTTTTCGTCCACCACCATCATCATCATCGGTGGTCTGTTTGCGGTGCTGGGCACCACCGACAAGGCCGCCGAGCTGGTGCGCGAGATCCCGTTTGCACAGCAAACCCCACTGATGGTGTTCGAGTTCAAGGTTCTGGTGCTGGTGGGTGTGTTTGTGTACGCCTTTTTCCGCTTCACCTGGTCCATGCGGCAATACACCTTTGTGGCCCTGCTGATCGGCGCCATGCCGCCCGCCAAAGAGTTTGAAGCGGGTCTGCACGACCGCCAGTTCCATGCCCACCGCGCAGGCACCCTGGTGGGTACGGCAGCCGAAACCTTCAACGACGGCCTGCGCGCCTACTACTTCTCATTCGCCGCCATGGCCTGGTTTTTCTCGCCCGTGGCCCTGGTGGTTGCGACGGCCTTGGTGGTGCTGATTCTGTACGGCCGCGAATTCCGCTCTGAAGTGGTCCACCAGCTGCGCGATTGACTGCGGCTGCGGCCCTAAAATCAGTCCCCTATGTTTGTCCACCTGCGCCTTCACACCGAGTTTTCCATCGTCGACGGCACCGTCCGCATCGATGACGTCGTCAAAAGCGCAGCCAAAGATGGCCAACCCGCGCTGGCCATCACCGACCTGAACAACCTGTTCGGTGGCGTCAAGTTCTACAAGGAAGGCCGGGGCAAAGGTGTCAAACCCGTGCTGGGTGCCGAAGTCCAGATCGAAGGCCTGGCCGGTGACCCGACCCACACCAGCCGCGTCATCTTGCTGGTGCAAAGCAAACAGGGTTACCTGAACCTGTGCGAGTTGCTGGCCCGTGGCTGGACGCAAAACGTGGTCAAAGCCCAATCGGTGCTGCGACTGGACTGGTTGCAAGAACTCTCTGAGGGCCTGATCCTCTTGTCGGGCGCTCAGGCCGGGCCGCTGGGGCCTGCCCTGCTGCAAGGCGACTCAGCCAAGGCGTCTGAAATCGCGCTGCAGCTGGCTTCCATCTTTCCGCACCGCTTTTACCTGGAACTGCAGCGCGCCAGCCGTCCCGATGACGAAGCCCATGTGGTTGCCGCCGTGCAACTGGCCGCCCGCCTGGGCTTGCCCGTGGTGGCGACGCACCCCGTGCAGTTTCTCAGTGCAGACGACTACGACGCCCACGAAGCACGGGTGTGCATTGCAGAAGGCGAGATCCTGGCCAACCCGCGCCGCGTGCGCCGCTTCACGCGCGAGCAGTATTTCAAGTCTGCTGCCCAGATGCAGGCCCTGTTTGCCGACGTGCCCAGTGCCATTGCCAACACCGTCGAGATCGCCAAGCGCTGCAGCCTGACGCTGGTGTTGGGCAAGCCGCAGCTGCCCAACTTTCCGATCCCGCCGGTGGATGGCGTGGTCATGTCGGTGGAAGACTATTTCCGCCACGTGTCGCACGAAGGCCTGAAAGAGCGCCTGCTGCACCTCTACCCCAACGAGGCCGAGCGCGAAACCCAACGCCAGCGCTATGTGGACCGTTTGGAATTCGAACTGAACACCATCCTCAAGATGGGGTTCCCGGGCTACTTCCTGATCGTGGGCGATTTCATTCAGTGGGCCAAAACCCACGGCTGCCCCGTGGGGCCAGGCCGGGGCTCGGGTGCTGGCTCGCTGGTGGCCTACGCGCTCAAGATCACCGACCTGGACCCGCTGCAATACAACCTGCTGTTCGAGCGTTTCCTGAACCCCGAGCGGGTGTCCATGCCCGACTTCGACATCGACTTCTGCCAGGGCAACCGCGACCGCGTCATCGAATACGTCAAGGAAAAGTATGGCCGCGAGGCCGTCAGCCAGATCGCCACCTTTGGCACCATGGCGGCGCGTGCGGCCATCCGCGACGTGGGCCGGGTGATGGACATGAGCTACACCTTTTGCGATGGCATCAGCAAGCTCATCCCCAACAAGCCGGGCAAGCCCGTCACCATCCAGTACCCACCGGCTGACCTCAAGCCCGATGACGTGGAAAAGTACGCGATCGCCGCCGAACCCATGCTGGCCGAGCGCATCGAGCGCGAGGAAGACGTCAAGAACCTGATCGAGATGGCCCAAAGCCTGGAAGGCATGACCCGCAACATCGGCATGCACGCCGGCGGCGTGCTGATCGCGCCGGGCAAGCTCACCGACTTCTGCCCCCTCTACCAGCAGCCCGGCAGCGACTCGGCCGTGAGCCAGTACGACAAGGACGATGTGGAAGCGGCCGGCCTGGTCAAGTTTGACTTTCTGGGCCTGGCCACGCTGACCATTCTGGAGATCGCGCGCGAATTCATCATGGCCCGCCACAAGGGCCAGGAAAACTTCGCCTTCGAAAACATCCCACTCGACGACGGTCCGACCTACAAGCTGTTCCAGGACGGCAAGACCGAAGCCGTGTTCCAGTTTGAAAGCCGAGGCATGCAGGGCATGCTGCGCGACGCCAAGCCCACGCGCCTGGAAGACCTGATTGCGCTCAACGCCCTCTACCGCCCAGGCCCGATGGACCTGATCCCCAGCTTCGTGGCCCGCAAGCACGGGCGCGAAGAGGTGGTCTACCCCCACCCGGCGGTGGCCGAGATGCTTTCCGAGACCTACGGCATCATGGTGTATCAGGAACAGGTGATGCAGACGGCGCAGATCCTGGGCGGCTACTCGCTGGGCGGCGCCGACCTGCTGCGCCGCGCCATGGGCAAGAAGAAGGCCGAGGAAATGGCCGAGCACCGCGAGAAGTTCCGTGCCGGCGCCCTGGCCACGCACAACATCCCGCAGGACCAGGCCGACGAAGTGTTCGACCTGATGGAGAAGTTCGCGGGCTACGGCTTCAACAAGTCGCACGCTGCTGCTTACTCCCTGCTGGCCTACCACACGGGCTGGCTCAAGGTGCATTACACGGCCGAGTTCTTCTGCGCCAACATGACGGTGGAGATGGACGACACCGACAAGCTCAAGGTCTTGTACGAAGACGCGCTGAAGTTCGGCATCACCTTCGACCCGCCGGACGTGAACCGGGGCCGCTACCGCTTCGAGCCGGTCACCGACAAGGTGATCCGCTACGGGCTGGGTGCCATCAAGGGCACCGGCCAGCAGGCCATCGAAGCGATTGTGGCGGCCCGCGAAGAGGGCGGTCCCTTCACCAGCCTGTTCGACTTCTGCAACCGTGTGGACCGCAGCCGTCTGAACAAGCGCACCGTGGAAGCCCTCATCAAGGCCGGTGCCTTTGATTCATTGCACATGAACCGCGCCGCGCTGGTGGAAAGCATTGACAAGGCCTTTGACTTTGCCAACGCCACGGCGGCCAACGCCAACCAGGGCGGCCTGTTTGACATGCTGGGCGACGACGCGCACGGCTCCAGTTCGCAAGAGCCGGACCTGGAGGATGTGCTGCCCTGGGGCATCAAGGAACGCCTCACGCTGGAAAAAACAGCCGTAGGCTTCTATTTGTCCGGCCACCTGTTTGATGCGGTGGAGCGGGAGGTGCGCCAGTTTGCGCGTCGCAAGATCGAAGACCTGATTGACAGCCGAGAGCCGCAATTGATGGCAGGGATTGTGAGTGACCTGCGCATCATCAACGGCCAGCGCGGCAAGGTGGCGATCTTCAAGCTCGACGACAAGTCGGGCGTGATGGAGGCCACAGCAGACGAAAGCCTGATCAACTCGGCCCGCCATGCCTTGAAAGACGACGAACTGATTGTCGTCATGGCCAAGATGCAGATGGACCGTTTTTCGGGGGGCTTCCGGCTCAAGATGGAGCAGATCTGGGATCTGGGCGCTGCGCGTTGCCGCTTTGGCAAGTTCCTGCGGGTGGCGGTCAACGGCCATGCGCCCGACATCGAGCGGCTGGTGCGCGAGTTTCCGCCCCAGCGCGAGGAATCCGAACACGGCGAATTGGTGAAAGGCTTGCCGGTGCGCCTGGTGCTTCAGCGCCGTGCGGGCGATGTGGCCGCCAAAGCCGAAGTTGCGCTGGGTGACCGCGCGAAGTTCTTCCCGTCAGACGCTGCCCTGGCCAGCTGGATGGCCCAGGCCGACCAAGGCCAGGCGCAGATCGTTTACGACGAGAGCCAGAACATCGTGGCGGTTCGCACCGTGGCGATGTAACTCAGTCCAGCGGCCTGAAGCCCAGCACGATCACCGGCGGCACGCGCCCGTCGGTGTCGCGCGGCAGCACCTCGGTCTTGTCGATGGCGCGCAGCACGGCATCGTCCCAGGCCTTGTTGCCGCTGGACTGCACGATGCGGCGGCTGGTGATGGTGCCGTCGGCGCCCACTTTGACTTCGATCTCGGCACGCGGATTGCCCACCACATCACCAGGGTAGGTGATGTTGGGCTTGATGCGGGCGACCAGACGCCCGGCGTAGCTGGCCGAGGGACCAGATGACTTGAGCGCGGTGCCGGTGCTGTTTTCGCCACCGCTGGCCCCCGCCAGGCCCTGCATGCGTTTGAGGTTTTCCTTGCGCATGGCTTCGCTGCGGGCCGCATCGGCCTTGGCTTCGGCAGCTTCCTTCTGGCGTTTGTCGGCTTCGGCTTTCTTTTTGTCTTCGGCTTTTTTCTTTTCGCGCTCTTTGTCTTCGCGGGCCTTTTCCTCTTTGGCCTTGTCTTCCTTGAGTTTCTGCTCTTTGAGCTTCTTCTCTTTCTCGGTTTTTTCCTTCTCCGCCTTTTCTTTTTCCTGCTTGTCCTTGCGCAGCTTTTCAGCCTTCTCTTTCTCAAGGGCCTTTTTCTTTTCTTCTTCTTTCTGCTTTTTCAGGGCAATTTCAGCGTCGCGCTTTTGCACCTCGGGTTCCGGTTGCGGGGCCGGGCGGGGTGCAGGCCTGGGCGGTTCGGGTTTGGCGGGTTCAGGCTCGGGCTGCGGTGCAGGTTCGGGCTCGACCAGACGCGGTGCGGCTTGCTGGGGCAGGGCCGACCACAGTTCGGCTTCGGCGGTGACGACCTGCTCTTGTGTGGTCCAGCGCGTGACCAGGCCAAGTGCCACAAACAGCAGCACATGGGCTGCGGCCGCCATGGCAAACGAGCGTCCGCGTGCCGGTTCGGGCGGCGGCGCAAATTCGGCCTGGTAAGTCGTGGTCTGGCTCAAAGCCTGTTCCTCAGGGTGCCAGTTGCACAGACAGGCCCACGCGGGCAATGCCCGCGCGCTGCAGCGTGTCCATGACCTTGACCACGTTTTCGTACTTGACGTTGCGGTCGGCGCTGATGACGACGGCCGTGTTGTCCTCAGCGCCTTGCGCGTTCTTCACCGCTTCGGCCACGCCACCGATCATCAGCTTGCTGGTTTTGCCGTCATTGACCAGTTCCAGGCTTTCGTCCTTCTGGATGACCACTTGCAGCACCTTGTCGGGCTGCTTGTTGGCCTTGCCGACGCTGGGCAGATCGATCAGGCTGGGCGTGATCATGGGGGCGGTGACCATGAAGATGATCAGCAGCACCAGCATCACGTCGATGAAGGGCACCATGTTGATTTCGTTGACGGCGCGGCGGCCGCGTCCCCGGTGAGCTACGCCTGGCATGTGTACGGCTCCCGATCAGTGGCCCGAGGCGGAGGCGCCCGAACCCAGGCTGCGCTGCAGGATGTTGGAGAACTCTTCGATGAAGGTTTCCAGCTTGATGGCCACGCGGTCGATGTCGCGGGCAAAGCGGTTGTAGGCAACCACTGCCGGGATGGCCGAGAACAGGCCAATGGCGGTGGCCACCAGCGCTTCGGCAATGCCGGGGGCCACGGTGGCCAGCGTCACTTGCTGCAGGCTGGCCAGGCCCGTAAAGGCGTGCATGATGCCCCACACCGTGCCAAACAGGCCCACATAGGGCGAGACCGAGCCGACCGAGGCCAGAAAGGCCAGCTGCGATTCGGCGGCGTCCATTTCGCGCTGGAAACTGGCGCGCATGGCGCGGCGGGCGCCGTCGAGCAGGGTGCCGGAGTCGGTGATGCGGCGCTCGCGCAGCTTCTGGTATTCGCGCATGCCGCTGGCAAAAATGCGTTCCATGGGGCCAGCCAGCTTGGCGTTTTGGCTGGCGGCACTGAACAGTTCGTTCAAGCTGGTGCCCGACCAGAACACGCGTTCAAACTCTTCGTTGAGGTTCTGGATGCGCTTGATGGCGGTGATTTTGCGGATGATGGCCGCCCAGCTGGCCACCGAGATGGTCAGCAGGATGGCCATGACGAGCTGGACCACAAAGCTGGCGTGCAGCACCAGCGAAATGATGGACATGTCGTTGTTCATTGGAGTTTTTCCAGAATGGCGGCAGGAATCCGGCCGGGTTTGAGGGTGTTGGCATCGACCCAGCCGATGCGGATGGTGCCTTCGGCCAGCAGGGCGTCGGGCTGATTTTCTTGACGCACAAGCACCTGCTGGGCAATCGTCAGGCTCACACGCCCGGCGTCTTGTACACGGGCGGTGACCCACAGGGCATCGTCGAGCTTGGCGGGGCGATGGTATTTGACGGCGGTTTCGCTCACCACGAACATGCCGCCGACTTGCTCACGCAACACCTGCTGGTTGAAACCCAGGGCGCGCAGCCACTCGGTGCGGCCACGTTCCATGAACTTGAGGTAGTTGGCATAAAACACGATGCCACCGGCATCGGTGTCTTCCCAGTACACGCGCAGCGGAAAACCGAAAGGCGTTGGCTCGTTGCTCATGGGTTTCATGGGTTCAACCAGGCCTTAAGGCGTTCAATGGCGGTGTGAAGTTCGGCCATCGAGTTCGCGGTGGAAAAGCGCACGAAGCGTGCGGTCTCAGCCGTGCCGAAGTCGCGCCCAGGCGTGATGGCCACATGGGCCTGGTGCAAGGCCGCATGGGCAAAGTCCCAGCTGTCTTTCAGGCCCAAGCTGGCGCAGGCGGCGCTGCAGTCTGCCCAGGCGTAAAACGCACCGTCGGGCATGACGGGCACCGTGAGGCCCAAGTCGTTGAGGGCGGGAATGAAGTAGTCGCGGCGGGCCTTGAATTCGGCGCGACGCTGCTCGTAAAGCGCCAGGCTGTCGGTCTCAAAGCAGGCCAGTGCGGCTTGTTGCGACACGGTGCTGGCGCAGATGAACAGGTTTTGTGCCAGGCGCTCGACCACATCGACCAGGGCCTCGGGCACCACCAGCCAGCCCAGGCGCCAGCCGGTCATGTTGAAGTACTTGCTGAAGCTGTTGATGCTGATGATGTCGTCGCTGATGGCCAACGCGGTCTGGCCGTAGGCTTCGTCGTGCGAAAGGCCCAGGTAGATTTCATCGATCATCGTCACGCCGCCGTGGCTGCGAACCACCTCGTGGATGCGGCGCAGCTCAGCCGGGTCAATGGAGGTGCCGGTGGGGTTGGAGGGTGAGGCCAGCAGCACACCGCGCGTTTTGTCACCCCAGGCCGCTTGCACCTTGGCGGCGCTCAATTGAAAGCGCTCGGCAGCCGTGGTGGGCACCAGTACCGCGGTGCCCTCGGCCGCACTCACGAAATGGCGGTTGCAGGGGTAGCTGGGGTCGGGCATCAGCACTTCGTCGCCGCGCTCGATCAGGGCCAGGCAGGCCAGGTGGAGGGCGGCCGATGCACCTGCCGTGACGACGATGCGCCGGGCGGGCACCTGCACGCCAAAGCGCTGTGCATACCAGCCACTGATGGCCTGGCGCAGGGCGTCCGTGCCCAGGGCCTGGGTGTATTGCGTGGCACCCTGGTCAATGCAGCGTGCGGCCGCTTGCTGTACCCGAGGCGGTGCGGTGAAGTCGGGCTCGCCAATGTTCAGAAAGACCACCGGCCGGTCGGTGTGCGCGACCTCGCGTGCCAGGGCAGAGGCTGCCTTGGCCACTTCCATCACGTAAAAAGGCTCGATGCGCTGGGCGCGCTGGCTGATCCGCATACCCGAGCTTCAGTCTTTGGCTTTGCCGCTGGCGCGGTCGGCCTGCACTTCTGCCGCGCGCAGCAGGGGGGCCACGGCACTGAGCACGGCATTCACATACTTGTGGCCGTCGGTGCCGCCAAAGTCCTTGGCCAGTTCGATGCATTCGTTGAGCACCACGCGCCAGGGCACTTCCAGGCAATGCTGCAGTTCGTACACACCGATCCACATGCAGGCATGCTCGATGGGCGAGATCTCGCCCATGGGGCGGTCCAGGCGTGGGGTGATCAGGGCGTCGATGTCGGCAGCCTGCTCGATGCAGCCGTAGAGCAGGGCGTCGTAGTGCGCGATGTCGGCTTTGTGAAAGCCCGACAGGTCGCGCGTGAACACGTCAATGTCGGAGGCGTCATTCTGGCTCACCAGGTACTGGTAGAGCGCCTGCAGTGCGAATTCGCGCGAGCGGCTGCGGGCCGGTTTGCCAGCAGATTTGCGGGTGCCAGCAGATTTCAGAGGGGCTTCGCTCATGCCTCTTCCCCGTTGTCCAGCTCGTCCGCCAGCTCAGCCAGATCGGCCGAGAGGTCTTCCATCACGCAAGCCATTTCGACGGCCACGCGGGCGGCGTCCCGTCCCTTTTCGGTCTGGCGGGCGATGGCTTGCTCCAGGTTCTCGGTGGTCAGGATGGCATTGGCAATGGGCAGGTTGTAGTCCAGGGACACACGGCTCACACCGGCACCAGACTCGTTGGCCACCAGCTCGAAATGGTAAGTCTCGCCGCGGATGATGCAGCCCAGAGCAATCAGTGCGTCGTATTCGGCGCGTTCGGCCATGGCCTGCAGGGCCACAGGCACTTCCAGTGCGCCTGGCACCATGACATGGTCGATGCTGCTCACCCCCATGGCTTCAAGTTCTTCAATGCAAGCCTTGGCCAACGCATTGGTGATGTCTTCATTGAAGCGGGCTTGCACAATGCCGATGTGCATGAACTCGCCGTTGAGTTCCTGGGCTTGGCCCTTGTTGGCGTCTTGCATGTTCTTATTCCTTGGGGATGTAGCCGGTGATTTCGAGGCCGTAGCCGGTCATGCTGGGCATGCGGCGCGGGTTGCCCATGAGTTTCATCTTGTGCACACCGCATTGGCGCAGGATTTGAGCGCCGATGCCGTAGGTGCGCAGGTCCATGCGGCCGCGCTCGGGCGCCTGGGCCGGGCGGGCGCTGCCTTCAAACTGGGCCAGCAGCTGCGCGGCCGATTCACCGCAATTGAGCAGCACGGCCACGCCCTGGCCTTGGGTGTGGATGTAGTGCAGGCTGGTGTCCAGACCCCAGGAGTGCATGGCGCGGTTGAGTTCGAGCGCATCCAGTACCGACAGGGGTTCGTGCACGCGCACGGGCACCTCGGCGTCAGCACGCCACTGGCCTTTGACCAGGGCCAGGTGCACCGACTGGCTGGGCTTGTCGCGGAAGGCATGCATGGTGAATTCGCCGTGCGCCGTCTGGATGCTGCGGCTGCCCACGCGCTCGACCAGCGACTCGTTGCGGCTGCGGTATTCGATCAGGTCGGCAATGGTGCCGATCTTCAGGCCATGCTCTGCGGCGAACAGCTGCAGATCGGGCAGGCGGGCCATGGTGCCATCGTCCTTCATGATCTCGCAGATCACCGAAGAGGGTGAGCAGCCGGCCATGGCGGCCAGGTCGCAACCGGCTTCGGTGTGGCCGGCCCGCATGAGCACGCCTCCGTCCACCGCCTGCAGCGGGAAGATGTGGCCGGGTTGCACCAGATCGGTCGGCAGGGTGGCCTTGTCCACTGCCACTTGAACGGTGCGGGCGCGGTCGGCGGCCGAGATGCCGGTGGTCACGCCTTCAGCGGCCTCGATCGACACGGTGAAAGCAGTGCTGTAGACGGTGCCATTGCGTGCGGCCATGGGCGGCAGCTTGAGGTACTCACAGCGCTCGCGGGTCAGCGTCAGGCAGATCAGGCCACGGCCAAAGCGGGCCATGAAGTTGATGGCTTCGGGCGTGACATGGTCGGACGCCAGCACCAGATCGCCTTCGTTTTCGCGGTCTTCCTCGTCCACCAGGATGACGATGCGGCCGGCCTTCATCTCGGCCACGATCTCTTCGACCGGTGAAATGGGCACAGGTTTCAGGGCAGTGTTCATGGCGTGTCTTTCATTTTCAGGCCGGCGCTGAGCATGCGCTCCACATAGCGGGCCACGGTGTCGATTTCGAGGTTGACGCGGCTGCCTGCCTTCAGGCAGCCGAGGGCGGTGTTTTGCACAGTGTGCGGGATCAGGTTGATGCTGACCTCGCAGCCTTCGGCCAGATCGGCGATTTTGTTGACCGTCAGACTCACGCCGTTGATGGTGATCGAGCCCTTGTAGGCCAGGTATTTGGCCAGGGCAGGGGGGGCGAGCACACACAGCTCCCAGCTCTCGCCCACCTGCTCAAAGCGGCTGATCTGCCCCACGCCATCGACGTGGCCCGAGACGATGTGGCCACCGAGGCGGTCGTGTGCGCGCAGGGCTTTTTCGAGGTTGACGGGGCCGGGCTGGTCCAGGCCGCAGGTTTTGTCCAGCGATTCGGCCGAGATGTCGATCGTGAACTGGCACGTGGCCGGATCGAAGGTGGTGACGGTCATGCAGGCGCCATTGAGGGCGATGCTGTCGCCCAGGCCCACGTCGTCGAGGTAGCCGGCGGGCGCCTCGATGGTGAGGCGCTTGCCGTGCTGTAAAGAGCTACCCAGGTCGTGGAGGGCGACGATTCGCCCCACGCCGGTGATGATTCCGGTGAACATGGACGCTATTTTCGCAGGTTTGTGCGGTCCCCCGGTGATGGTGCTGAATTTCGGCTGATCGAGTGGGCGGCTCTGATAAGCTCATGGGCTTGATTTGCACAAGGCCTGTCCCATGAAAAACCTGCGTTTGCTCTGGTCGCTTCCTCTGATTGCCGGTTTGGCAGCCTGCGGTGGTACCGGCAGTTCGGCTCCGCCACCGACCAATTTCCGGGTGAGTGCCGTGCAGGATTCACAGCTTTACATGACATGGGATGCCACCCCGGGCGTGGAATATTGGGTGTTTTGTGCCCCCGATGCCAGCACCTTGGATTCGCACACGCCTTCTTCCACGCATTCCGGCTGGCTCTATTACAGGGGCATCACCACCGGTTCCTACTACGCCACAGGTTTGACCAATGGCCGTCAGTACGCTTGCACGGTCAATGGCCGTAAAGACAGTGGCCCCGGTGGCCTTGATGCGACCCCGCAGGTGGCCACTCCCCGTTTTGCCGGCGCCAATTGGGCAAGCACATCCTCTGCCCCCCTGGCGGGTAGCATGGGCTTGCGCTCGGTGGCTTATGGCTTGTTCAGCTTGCAAAGCGTCACGTCAGACCAGTTCGTGGCCGTTGGTGCCAATGGCCAAATTGCAGTCAGTGCGGCCAGTGGCGCTGAAGCCACGCTGGGCTGGAGTGTTCCTGCGCAGTCTGCATCTGGCGTGACCACCGATTTGAATGCCGTGGCCTACTCGGGATATGGCGGTGGTCGCTTTGTGGCCGTGGGTGTCGGCGGCAAGGTGGCGTATGCCCTCAATGCCGCAAGTTGGGCCTGGGCACCCGCCAGCATGCCAACAACGGCAGACATGAATGCCATCGGTGTCGCAGGTTCAAGCACCTTGGTGGCCGTGGGCAATGCCGGCGCCGTGGCCAGCTCCGGAGATGGTGCTGGCTGGACGTCTGCGACCAGTGTCCCCAGCAGCAACAATTTGCGTGCTGTGGCTTATGTGCCTGCTGTGCCCAATGGTGCTTCGGCCTGGTGGGTGGCCGTTGGAGACGGTGGCACCATCCTCAAGAGCGAGGATGCCTCCACCTGGACCTTGGTGAGTTCGGGTGTCACGGAAAACCTCAAGGGGGTGGCAGCTTTTGCCGTGACCGACAGTGCGGGCGTGGTCACAGCGTACAAAGTGGCTGCCGTTGGCGATGCGGGTCATGCCTTGTTGGCCAACAGTGATGGTTCCAAATGGACGGCAACAGCGGTGACGTCTGCGCCTGTCTTTGCATCGTTGTCTGGCTCCAGAGGGCAGTTCATGGCCATGACTGCGACCGGTGCTGCCTGGACCAGCGCCGACGGCAGCACCTGGTCTGGGGTTGGCAGCGTGGGCGTGAACCCTGCCGTACCGGTTTTCCGTTACAACCCGAGCGTGCTGGGCGTGACGGGGGGGTGGATGGTGTTTGACGCTGCAGGCAACCAGCGCCTCGCCAGATAAACCCGGATAGGACTTTCCCTGCACACGAGCGCGCGGAGCCAGCGGTGTGCAGGCTTCTTCTAGAATGCTAGAGAGTTTGTTGATGCACCTGGACTGTTTCTGGGTTTGAGTTCCGATGGCCACTGCCGCTGCCCGCCTGATCAAAAAGTACCCCAACCGCCGCCTGTACGACACCACGGCTTCGGCTTATGTGACGCTGGCTGAAATCAAGCAGTTGGTGATTCGCAATGAACCCGTACAAGTGGTGGACGCCAAGACCAGCGAGGATTTGACGCGCTCGATACTGCTGCAAATCATCTTGGAAGAAGAGGCCGCGGGCACACCCATGTTCAGCGAAGCGGTGCTGGCGGGACTGATCCGCCTGTATGGCCAGACCATACAGGGTTTCATGGGGCCGTGGCTGGAGCAGCAACTGCGGTGGATGGCCGAGTGGCAGTCCAAGGGGGCGTCGCCCGAGGGTTGGGGCCAGCTGATGCAAGGGGGGCTGGTGACGCCTCAATTGGAGGCGATGCAGGCGCAGATGAAAAAAAACACCGAGCAAATGCTGGGCGCTTTCGGCCTGAAAACCTGATCAGCCATCCTTCTATGGGTTCTCGGGGACAATCGGGGCATGACAGATACCCCCAATGCCACCCCCAACGCCGCCGACATCCCGAAAGTGGGCTTTGTCAGCCTGGGCTGCCCCAAAGCACTGACCGATTCCGAACTCATCCTCACGCAACTCAGCGCCGAGGGTTACCAGACCTCCAAGACCTTTCAAGGGGCCGATCTGGTGATTGTCAATACCTGTGGCTTCATTGACGATGCCGTCAAGGAGAGCCTGGACACGATTGCCGAAGCCTTGGCCGAAAACGGCAAGGTGATCGTGACCGGTTGCCTGGGAGCAAAGACCGGCGACAGTGGTGCCAACTTCGTGCTCGAAAACCACCCCAGCGTGCTGGCCGTGACGGGCCCACACGCAACGCAAGAGGTGATGGACGCTGTCCACACCCATTTACCCAAGCCGCATGACCCGTTTCTTGACCTGGTGCCCGGTGCCTTTGGCGAGGCTGGCCTCAAGCTGACGCCCAAGCACTACGCTTATCTGAAGATCAGTGAAGGCTGCAACCACCGTTGCACTTTCTGCATCATCCCCTCCATGCGTGGCGATCTGGTCTCGCGCCCGATTGGGGATGTGCTCAAAGAGGCCAAGGCCTTGTTCGAGGGCGGGGTGAAAGAGCTGCTGGTGATCAGCCAGGACACTTCGGCCTATGGTGTGGACGTCAAGTACCGCACGGGTTTTTGGGATGGCAAACCCGTCAAGACCCGCATGCTTGAACTCGTGCAGACGCTGGGCGAGATGGCCCGCGCCCATGGCGCATGGGTGCGCCTGCACTATGTCTACCCCTACCCGAGCGTCGACGACATCATCCCGCTCATGGCCGAAGGCCTGGTGTTGCCTTATCTGGATGTGCCTTTTCAGCACAGCCACCCTGATGTGCTGCGGCGCATGAAGCGCCCGGCCAGCGGCGAAAAAAACCTGGAGCGCATTCAGCGCTGGCGCGAGCTGTGTCCGGAGCTGGTCATCCGCAGCACCTTCATTGCGGGCTTTCCGGGCGAAACCGAAGAAGAGTTTGAGCACCTGCTGGACTTTTTGCGTGAAGCCGAAATTGACCGTGCGGGTTGTTTTGCCTACAGCCCGGTCAAAGGTGCCACTGCCAACGAACTGCCGGGCATGCTGCCTGAAGCCACGCGAGAAGAACGCCGTTCGCGTTTCATGGCGGTAGCCGAAGAGGTCTCGATTGCGCGGCTGCACCAGCGTGTGGGCGCGACCATGCAGGTGCTGGTGGATTCTGCGCCGGCTTTGGGTCGCAAGGGTGGGGTGGGTCGTTGTTACGCCGACGCCCCCGAGATTGACGGCACCGTGCGCTTGTTGCCGCCCGAAAAAGCCAGCAAGACGCTCAAGGTGGGTGAATTTACCAAAGCGCGCATTGTGGGTGTGGAAGGCCACGACCTGGTGGCGGTGCCGATCTGAGTGAGTGGCCCATGCGAATGGGCACTCACAGTGCGCGCCAGAATGAAAAAAGCCGATGCATATGCATCGGCTTTTTGTATTTTTGGTGCCCAGGAGAGGACTCGAACCTCCACGCCTCGCAGCGCTAGTACCTGAAACTAGTGCGTCTACCAATTCCGCCACCTGGGCATCTCAGGAAGCTCGTATTCTACATCAGGAAAGTGCACTTCTTCGCTCGAGCGCGAAGGGAAATTTGCTGCGCAAACAAAAAAGCCGATGAACATGATTCATCGGCTTGGCTGTCATCTTATTTGGATAAGATTGGTGCCCAGGAGAGGACTCGAACCTCCACGCCTCGCAGCGCTAGTACCTGAAACTAGTGCGTCTACCAATTCCGCCACCTGGGCATCTCAGGAAGCTAAGGATTGTATATCAAAAAAGTGACTCCAACCAGCGGGATGCTGGAAGAAATCGAAGGACAGGTGCAAGGCCATCGCGACGGCCACGGCTTTTTGACCCGTGATGACGGGGAGCCGGACATCTACCTGCCCGCCAATGAAATGCGTGCCGTGTTGCACAAGGACCGGGTCAAGGTCCGTGTGGTGCGCTTTGATCGAAAAGGCCGCCCTGAGGGGCGCGTGATTGAAATCCTGGATCGTCCGGAACAACCCATCATTGGTCGTTTGCTGCAGGAAAGCGGCATCTGGCTGGTGGCCCCCGAGGACAAGCGCTATGGCCAGGATGTGTTGATTCCCAAGGGAGCTACGGGCGCAGCCAAGCCGGGACAAGTGGTGGTGGTTGAACTCACCGAACCCCCGGCCTTGTACGGTCAACCGGTGGGCCGTGTGGTTGAAGTGCTGGGCGAGATCGACGATCCTGGTATGGAGATCGAGATTGCGGTGCGCAAGTACAGCGTGCCGCACGAGTTCTCGGATGCGTGCCTGGAGCAGGCCAAAGGCCTGCCCGACAAGGTACGCGCGCAAGACCGCAAGGGCCGTGTGGACCTGCGTGATGTGCCGCTGGTCACCATTGATGGTGAGGACGCGCGCGACTTTGACGATGCTGTGTACTGCCTGCCTGCCAAGGTGGGGCGCGGCAAGGGCTGGCGTTTGTTGGTGGCGATTGCCGATGTGAGCCACTACGTGCAGACCGGCAGCGCGATCGACATTGACGCCTACGACCGCGCCACCAGCGTGTACTTTCCGCGCCGGGTGATTCCGATGCTGCCGGAGAAGCTTTCCAACGGCCTGTGTTCGCTCAACCCGGATGTGGACCGCTTGTGCATGGTGTGCGACATGATGGTGACGGCCAAGGGCGAGGTGCAGGCGTACCAGTTTTATCCGGCGGTGATGCACAGCCATGCACGCTTTACCTACACCGAAGTGGCGGCCATTCTGGCCAACACGCGTGGGCCCGAGGCCGCGCGTCGTGTGGACCGCGTGCAGGATTTGATCAACCTGCACGATGTGTACCGCGCCTTGCTGGCCTCGCGCCAGGTGCGCGGCGCGGTGGACTTTGAAACCACCGAAACCCAGATCGTCTGCGATGAAAGTGGCCGCATTGAAAAAATCGTGCCACGCGTGCGCAACGACGCACACAAGCTGATCGAAGAAGCCATGCTGGCGGCCAATGTCTGCAGTGCCGATTTCATCCAGCAAGGGCAGCACCCGGGCCTGTTCCGTGTGCATGAAGGGCCCACGCCTGAGAAAAAGGAAATTCTTCGCAACTACCTCAAGGCGCTGGGTGTGGGTATGGGTCTGAGCGACGACCCGCACACGTCCGAGTTTCAGAAGATCGCCGAGGCCACCAAGGACCGCCCCGATGCGCAGCAGATCCACACCATGCTGCTGCGCTCCATGCAGCAGGCGATCTACACGCCGATCAACAGTGGCCACTTTGGTCTGGCCTATGACGCGTACACCCACTTCACCAGCCCGATCCGCCGCTACCCTGATCTGCTGGTGCATCGCGTCATCAAGGCGATTCTGGAGGGGCGCAAGTACGAGCTGCCAGTGTTGCCCACGCCAGGCGAGGCGCATGCCAAGCTCAGCAAGCGCCTGCAAAAAAACAAGTCGGGGCAGGGCGAGCGCGTAGCGCTTTTGCCCAAGGTGCGCATGACGGCTGCCGAACAGCAGGCCTGGGAAGCCGCAGGCCTGCACTGCAGTGCCAACGAGCGCCGCGCTGACGAGGCCAGCCGCGATGTGGAGGCCTGGCTCAAATGCAAATACATGCGCGAGCACCTGGGCGAAGAATATTCCGGTCTGGTTACGGCTGTGACGGGCTTTGGCATCTTTGTCACGCTCGAAAACCTGTATGTCGAAGGGCTGATCCACATCACTGAACTGGGGGCAGAGTACTTCCGGTTTGACGAGGCGCGCCAGGAGCTTCGTGGCGAGCGAACTGGCATCCGTTATGCGATCGGGGCACGGGTGCAGGTGCAGGTCAGCCGCGTGGACCTGGACGGTCGAAAGATTGACTTCCGGCTGGTTCAGCCGGGTGACGACCTGATGCGACGCGCCATGCGTGAGAAAAATGGTGCAGAGGGCGAAGGTCGCACGCCAGAGCGTAAAGGCAAGGCCAAAGGCAAAGCCATGGGGCGAGGCCTGCAACCCGGTGAGGCAGCGCGTTCGCCGATCCAGGCCCTTCAGGCATCGGTGAAAAAAGCAGCCGCCAAAAAACAGGACAAAGGCAAAGCCAAAGCAGGGCGCAAGTCCAGGCGGTGACACATGGGGTCGACTTTTCGGGCATGATGGAGGCTGATTTCAATCATCATATGAATAGGAGACCCCTCTCATGACCGATACATCGCGCATTGCCCTGGTGACGGGCGCTGGCTCCGGCGTTGGCAAGGCCGCCGCACTGGCCCTGCTGGCTGCTGGCTGGCGTGTGGCCCTGGTGGGGCGTCGTCCCGAGCCCCTGCAAGATGTGGCTGCCCAAAGCGGGGCCTCCGCAGAGCGCTTCCTGGTGGCGCCAGCCGACGTGTCGGACGAGGCCTCGGTGCAAGCCATGTTTGGCAAGGTGGTGTCGCACTTTGGCCGCCTGGACCTGCTCTTCAACAACGCGGGCGTGAACGCGCCGGGCATCCCGCTCGAAGACTTGTCGTTGGACCAGTGGAAGAACGTGGTGGACATCAATCTGACGGGCATGTTCCTTTGCATCCGCGAGGCTTTCCGTGTGATGAAGGCGCAGTCGCCACGCGGTGGTCGCATCATCAACAACGGCTCAATCTCGGCGACCACGCCGCGCCCCAACTCGATCGCCTACACATCGACCAAGCATGCAGTGTCGGGGCTGACCAAAACGGCCTCGCTGGACGGCCGCAAGTACGACATAGCGGTGGGTCAAATCGACATCGGCAACGCGGCCACCGACATGGCCATGCGCATGGCCAAAGGCGTGCTGCAGGCCAATGGCGAGGTGGCCGTAGAGCCGCTGATGGACGTGAACATCGTCGGTCAGTCCGTCGTCTACATGGCCAGTCTGCCGCTGGAGGCCAATGTGATGTTCCATACCGTCATGGCCACCAAGATGCCCTTTGCTGGGCGAGGCTGAGTTTTCTTCAGTGCAGACGCGCGGCCAGGTGACTGGCCGTCAGCGCCATCTCGGCTGGCCATTCATCGGCCACTTGCCCATGTGTCCACACCGCGGCGCAGGCGGCTTGCCAGGCGTTGCCCGAGATGGCCAGGCGTGCGGCGGTCAGTCCGGCCAGCGCATCGCCGGTGCCGCCGGTGGCCAGGCGGCCATTGCCAGTGGTGTTGATGCGCGGGGTATGCCCCGGCGCGACGATCACTGTTCCTGACCCTTTGAGCACCACGCAGCAGGCAAAGCGCTGTGCCAGTTGCGTGGCCGCACCCAGGCGGTCAGCCTGTACCTGGGCGGTGCTGCAGTCCAGCAGGCGTGCAGCTTCGAGTGGGTGAGGAGTCAGTACGGTGGCTTGCTGGCGTGCGCAGCGCCGCGTGAGCAAATCCTGCAGCCAGGAATCTTCAGCCAGGCGATTGAGTGCGTCCGCGTCCAGCACCAGCCGGGCGCTGTCCTGCAGCAAACGGCCCAGAGGCTCGGCCACGGCGCGGCCGCCTCCGCAGCCCACCACCACTGTCAGGCGCGACAGGTCCAGGTTTGGCAGCGCGCGCAGCATCAGGTCCGGGGGCACTGCTGCGGGCTGAGGGCCCAGCAGCGTCAGCATCACGCGTCCGGCGCCCCCGTGCAGGGCCGCGCTGGCGGCCAACAGGGCCGCACCGGTCATGCCGGTTTCGCCGCCGACCACTGCCACATCGCCGTGGCTGCCTTTGTGGCTGGCGTGTACACGTGTTGCGGGCGCTGCAGGTGGGTTCAGTTCGGCATCCGGCGGCTGCCAGTCTGTGGCCTGTTGCGTCAACCCCAGGGTATCCCACCAAAGTGTGCCGCATGCATCGCGGCCATGGCCCATGAACAAGCCGGGCTTACTGCCCAGCAGGGTGAGGGTGTGGTCGGCTTTTACCACTCCATCCGGTTCGCCCAAAGGCTGGCCGCTGTCCGCGTCCAGGCCGGTAGGAATGTCCACTGACAGCACCTGCGCATCCGATGCGTTCATCCAGTTGATGGCTTGCTGCAGCTCGCCATCGGGTGCGCGGGTGGCGCCGATGCCCAGCACGGCGTCGATGCACAGGTCTTTCGCGTCGAGTAACGAGGCGGATGTGGGTAGACCTGCTTGCAGCGGCACGCCTGCTTGGCTGGCGCGTTCAAAAGCGCGGCGCGCATCGGCAGGCAGCTGCTGCGGATCGCACAGCAGGCGCACCTGCACAGCCTTGCCCCAGCCGTGCAGTTGCAGGGCGGCTTCCAGCCCGTCGCCGCCGTTGTTGCCAGGGCCAGCCATGACCACGGTACGCCGTGCATGGGGGGCGACGGCCAGTGCCAGGCGTGCGGTGGTCAGGCCAGCCAGATCCATCAGCAGGGTGGGCGAGCAGGCTTGCAAGTGGGCTTCGAGCGCTCGGATGCCCGTGCGACCCCACACCGGAACAGCAGAGGTGCTGGGCAGCAAGCGGACGAGCAGGTTGTTCATGGCGTTTGCATCGCGGCTTCGACCTGCAAGGCCAGTTGCAGAACGGTGTTGTCGTGCATTGCGCCTTGCCAGAGCATCAGTCCAACGGGCATTTCGTCCGGCTGGTGGCAGGGCAGCGAGATCGCACAGCCGTCGAGAAAATTGATGGCGCTGGGGTTGCGCAGCAGCAAGCCATTGACGCGAAAAAACTCGTCGTCGCGTTCGGCTCCTGGGGCCACGCTGGCGCGGGTGGGGGCGGTGATCGGTACCGTGGGCGTGAGCACCGCGTCCAGCCCGGTCAAGGTCCGGTTCATGCGGCGGATCCAGTCGGCACGGCCTTGGACGAGGTCCATGTAATCGCAGGCTTTCATGTTGGCGCCGCGCTGGATGCGGGCTGCCACACGGGGGTCGTAGCGCGTGCTATCGCGTGCCAGCAGTTCGCGGTGCCAGGCGTAGCTTTCGGCAGGGCTGAAGCCGCCAGTGGCGTTCAGGCTGACCAGTTCGTCCATGGCAGGCAGGTCGATCTCGGTGATGCGGGCGCCAGCTTTGGACAGGGTTTGGAGTGTGCGCTCGAAGGCGCGCGCCACGGTGCTGTCCAGCCCGTCCAGAAAATAGCGCTGGCACACGCCCAGCCTGTAATCCTGCAGCGGACGTTGGCTGTGAGGCACGGTGGAGCCGGACAGGATTTCGTGGGTGAGGATGGCGTCGCGCACGCTGCGTGTCATGGCGCAAACCGTGTCGAGCGTGGGCGACAGGGGCACCACGCCTTGGGTGGGGGTGGTTCGCGCCGTGTTTTTGAAGCCGACGATCCCATTGAGTGCGGCAGGCACACGGATGGAGCCACCCGTGTCCGAGCCCAGGCCGATGAAAGCCGCGCCAGTGGCAACCGATACGCCCGCCCCCGAGCTGGAGCCGCCGGGGACATGGCCTTCAAGGGGTTCTCCAGGCTGCCCCACGGCACGGTCATGGCGGCCATCCCATGCGCTGGGGGTGCCATGGTGGGGGTTGTTGCCCACTCCCGAAAAGGCAAACTCCACCATATGGGTGCGTCCGATCAGGCCGGCACCTGCCGCGCGCAGGCGGGCCACGGCCGGACAATCGTGTTCGGCCGGCGGGGCATCGGCCAGCACCACCGAACCGGCTGTCGTGACCTGACCGGCCACATCGAACAGGTCCTTGACCGAAACGCTCAGGCCCGCCAGGGGACGTTGGGCGATCCCCGGCTGGCGGGATGTGTCCAGGAAGCTGTTTTCGGTCAGTTGAGCAAAAACATGCGTACACGCCGGGCTGTGGGCAACACCCAGGCTGCGCTCTGCCTGTTCGGATGCGCTGGTCTGGCCGTCCAGAATGGCTTGGCGGGTGGAATGCAGGTCGGGATGGGTCATGGTGAGAGGAGGGCTAGGGCAGGGAAATCCCGGGTGCTATAATCCTAAGGCTTTGCGGGATGAGCCCGTGAAGTATTCGCAAACCTGTCCCCACAAGGTGTCGCCTCTGTTCAAAGCACAGGTGATTGTCGGACAGGATTTCAGACCCAACCTTTGGAGTATTCAAATGTCCGTCACCATGCGTGAAATGCTGGAAGCCGGTGTCCACTTCGGTCACCAAACCCGCTTCTGGAACCCCAAGATGGCCCCCTTCATTTTCGGCCATCGCAACAAAATCCACATCATCAACCTGGAAAAGTCGCTGCCGATGTTCCAGGACGCGACCAAGTTCGTCAAGCAACTGGCCGCCAACCGTGGCACCATTTTGATGGTGGGCACCAAGCGCCAGTCGCGCGAGCTGCTGTCCGCAGAAGCCCAGCGCGCCGGCATGCCTTATGTTGACCAGCGTTGGTTGGGCGGCATGCTGACCAACTTCAAAACCGTCAAAACTTCTATCAAGCGCCTCAAAGACATGAAGGCCCAGCAAGAAGTTGGTCTGGACAGCCTGAGCAAAAAAGAACAGCTGATGTTCAAGCGCGAGATTGAAAAGCTCGAAAAAGACATCGGCGGCATCCAGGACATGAACACCCTGCCGGACGCCATCTTCGTGATCGACGTCGGCTACCACAAGATCGCCATTGCCGAAGCCAAGAAGCTGGGCATTCCCCTGATCGGTGTGGTGGACTCCAACCACTCGCCCGAAGGCATCGACTATGTGATCCCCGGCAACGACGACTCCGCCAAGGCCGTCGCCCTGTACGCCCGTGGCATCGCTGACGCGATCCTGGAAGGCCGTGCCAACGCCGTGGCTGACGTGGCCAAAGCTGTGGCTGCCGAAGGCGAAGACGAGTTCGTCGAAGTTTCGGCCTGAGTCCCTTCGACTCCATGAAAGGGGCTTTTTTGGCCCCTTTTTTTCAACCTGATTTTTGAATTTGTAGACGGAGAATTTCCAATGGCAGCTATTACCGCAAGCATGGTCGCAGAACTGCGCGCCAAGACCGACGCCCCCATGATGGAGTGCAAGAAGGCTCTGACCGAGGCCGATGGCGACATGGCCAAGGCCGAAGAGATCCTTCGTGTCAAGCTGGGCACCAAGGCCGGCAAGGCCGCTTCCCGAGTGACGGCAGAAGGCGTGGTCGCCAGCTTCGTCGAAGGCACCACCGGCGCCATGATTGAAGTCAACTGCGAAACCGACTTCGTGACCAAAAACGACAGCTTCCTGGCCCTGGCCAATGCCGCTGCCAAGCTGGTTGCTCAAAACAACCCTGCCGACATCGAAGCCCTGGGCGCTCTGGCTTACAGCCAGGACGGCTTTGGCCCGACGCTGGAAGAAGTGCGCAAGGGCCTGATCGGCAAGATCGGCGAGAACATGAGCTTCCGCCGCTTCAAGCGCGTGGCCGGTGGCCAGACCGCTTCCTACCTGCACGGTACCCGCATTGGTGTGTTGGTCGAGTTTGACGGCCAGGAACAAGCCGCCAAAGACGTGGCCATGCATGTGGCCGCCATGAAGCCTGTGGCCCTGACCAGCGCCGATGTGCCCGCCGATCTGATCGCTAAAGAGCGTGCCGTGGCGGAAGCCAAGGCTGCCGAGTCCGGCAAACCCGCCGACATCGCTGCCAAGATGATCGAAGGCTCGGTGCAGAAGTACCTCAAGGAAGTGTCGCTGTTCAACCAGCCCTTCGTGAAGAACGACAAGCAGACCGTTGAGCAGATGCTCAAGGCCGCCAGCACCAATGTCAAAGCGTTCACGCTGTACGTGGTGGGCGAAGGCATCGAGAAGAAGGTCGATGACTTCGCTGCCGAAGTGGCTGCACAGGTGGCTGCCGCCAAAGGCGCTGCCTGATCAGGCTATTGCCGTACCGTTAAACTGATCCCAAACCCCACGCACATTCAGGAGAGTTGCCCATGACCCCAGCCCAGCCGGCCCACAAGCGCATTTTGCTCAAGTTGTCCGGTGAGGCCCTCATGGGCGATGACCAGTTTGGCATCAACCGTGCCACCATCGAGCGCATGGTGGCCGAGATTGCCGAAGTCACCCGCATGGGGGTTGAGGTGGCGGTGGTGATCGGTGGCGGCAACATCTTCCGCGGTGTCGCCGGTGGTGCTGTCGGTATGGACCGTGCCACGGCCGACTACATGGGCATGCTGGCCACGGTGATGAATTCGCTGGCCCTGGCCGATGCCATGAACAAGGTGGGCCTGACGGCCCGTGTGATGTCGGCCATTGGCATCGACCAGGTGGTAGAGCCTTATGTGCGTCCGAAAGCCTTGCAATACCTCGAAGAGGGCAAGGTGGTCGTGTTTGCTGCTGGCACGGGGAATCCGTTTTTCACGACCGACACCGCCGCTGCGCTGCGCGGCGCCGAGATCGGCGCTGAAATGGTGCTCAAGGCCACCAAGGTGGATGGCGTCTATACCGCAGACCCCAACAAAGACCCCAAGGCCACGCGTTACAGTGAGCTGAGCTTTGACGAAGCCATGGGCCGCAACCTGGGCATCATGGATGCCACGGCATTTGCCCTGTGTCGCGACCAGAAGTTGCCCATCAAGGTGTTCTCCATTTTCAAGAATGGTGCGCTCAAGCGCGTGGTGATGGGTGAAGACGAAGGCACTCTGGTGCATGTTTGAGTGCTGGTTTGAGAGGAGATTGACATGACGATTGCAGACATCAAGAAAAACGCAGAAACCAAGATGGAGCAGTCCATCGCAGCGTTCAAGAACAACCTCTCCAAGATCCGCACCGGCCGTGCCAACCCCGCGCTGCTCGATGCTGTGCAGGTGGAGTACTACGGCTCCATGGTGCCGCTGTCGCAGGTGGCCAATGTGGCCTTGCTGGACTCGCGCACCATCAGCGTGCAGCCCTGGGAAAAGGGCATGGGAGCCAAGATCGAAAAGGCCATTCGCGAGAGCGATCTGGGCCTGAACCCGGCGACCATGGGCGATCTGATCCGCGTGCCTATGCCACCCATGAGCGAAGAGCGCCGCAAGGAAATGACCAAGCTGGTCAAGAGCGAAGGCGAGCACGCCAAGGTGGCTGTGCGCAACCTGCGCCGCGATGCCAACGAAGCGGTCAAGAAGCTGGTCAAGGACAAGGAAGCCACCGAGGACGATCAAAAGCGCACCGAAGCAGACATCCAGAAAATGACCGACAAGCGCATTGCCGAGATCGATCAGCTGATTGCCGCCAAGGAACAGGACATCATGGCTGTTTGAGCTGGATGTTCAAGACACTTCATTGCACAAGACAAGGCCGCTCACAGCGGCCTTTTTTGCTGGAAACCCTATGCTCAAACAACGCGTGATCACGGCCGTGCTTTTGCTGGTGGTGCTCTTGCCGGCGCTGTTCAGTGCCAATAAACAGTACTTCATGGGCTTGAGCCTCCTGATGATTGCCGCTGGTGCCTGGGAGTGGGGACGTTTGAATAGCCGCTCTGAAGCCGTTTCTGTGGCCGCTGCGGTGTTGCTCTTGCTGTCTGGCGTGGCTGCCGTGGATGCTGGCTTGGGCGCGCAAGCGTTGCCAGGTGTGTGGCTTGTTGCAGGCTCGGCCTGGGTTCTGCTGGGCGCCGCCATGCTGCATCTGGGTGTGCACGGCTGGGGCAGGGCGCCTGCGCTGCTGCGCTGGCTTGTGGGGCTGGGTTTCCTGTTTGTGGCCTGGCTTGCTTTGCTCCAGGCGCACCGCATCGGGGTAAATTTTCTGCTGTCTGCTCTGGTATTGGTCTGGGCGGCCGATGTGGTGGCTTATTTCGCTGGACGCGCGCTGGGGGGCAAGTTCATCCACCGCAAGTTGGCCGTGGCCATCAGTCCGGGAAAAACTTGGGAGGGGGCATTGGGAGGCTTTGTGGGCGTGCTGGTGGTGGCGGGCTTGTGGCTTTTGTGGGACCGTCAGCACCCGGATCTGGCCCCGAGCCTGCACACCTTGCTGTGGCAGCGTGGTGGATGGGTGGCTTTTCCGGCCTGGGCCTTTCTGACCGCCATGAGCGTGGTGGGTGATCTGGTGGAGTCTTTGGTCAAGCGAAGTGCGGGCGTCAAGGACAGCTCTGGCTTGTTGCCTGGACACGGCGGCGTGCTGGATCGGGTGGATGCCTTGTTGCCGACGTTGCCACTGGCCATGATGCTGCACAGTGTTTTGGAGGGAATGGCATGACCGACGGCAAGCGGCCCATGCGGGTCACGGTGCTGGGCTCGACGGGCTCCATTGGCAGCAACACGCTGGACGTGATTGCCCGGCATCCGGAGCGTTTCGAAGTTCATGCGCTTGCTGCTGCGCGGCAGGTGGATGCCTTGCTGGCGCAGTGTGTGCGTTTCAAACCCCGATTTGCGGTCATGGCGCAGCCCGAAGCAGCACGCGAACTGGCAGACAAACTTCAATCGGTAGGCCTGAACACGCAGGTGCTCTCAGGGCCTGCGGGCATGGACGAAGTCTCTAGCGCCCCTGAGGTGGATGCGGTGATGGCCGCCATTGTGGGGGCCGCGGGACTGTCGCCTTGCCTGGCGGCGGCACGCGCAGGCAAACGCCTGCTGCTGGCCAACAAGGAGGCGCTGGTGGTAGGGGGTGATGTGTTCCTGTCGGCAGTCAAGCAGGGCGGTGCCATGCTGCTGCCCATCGACAGCGAGCACTCGGCCATCTTTCAGTCCCTGCCCGAAGACCCTGCGACCTGGAATGACCGCATCGACAAGATCATTCTCACAGCCTCCGGAGGGCCGTTCCGTCAGCGCGATCCAGGCAGTTTGCAGGATGTCACGCCCGAGCAGGCTTGTGCTCATCCCAATTGGTCCATGGGCCGCAAGATCTCTGTGGACTCGGCCACCATGATGAACAAGGTGCTCGAAGTCATTGAGGCCAGATACCTGTTCGGTGTTTCGGTGGACCGGCTCGATGTCGTGATCCACCCGCAAAGCATCATCCACTCGATGGTGCAATACAAGGACGCCTCTGTGGTGGCACAGCTGGGCACGCCCGACATGCGGGTGCCCATTGCCTATGGGTTGAGCTGGCCGGAGCGCATCGTGTCTGGCGCTGGCACGCTGGATTTCAGTCAACTCAAGGCCATGACCTTTGAGTCCATCCATGAAAACGACCATCCGCGCCGTTATCCAGGACTGATGCTGGGCTTCGAGGCCCTGCGCGCCTCGCCGGGGGTGTGTGCGGTGCTCAATGCCGCCAATGAGGTGGCGGTCCAGGCTTTTTTGGACGGGCAAATCCGCTTCGACAAGATTCACGCGGTCAATGCAGACACTTTGCAGGCCTACACACCGGCGGTGCCCAGGACACTGGAAGATTTGCTGGCGATCGACGGCGAGTCGCGCGCACGTGCACGGGCTGCGGTGAGCCGGCTCTCCCTCTAAATTCGGCCCAACGACGGGGCGGGTGACTTCTGGCTTGTAAGGTATTATTCCTGCTGGTTCTGAGCCTGCCGAGTGGCCTGTTCGGCGCCCTCCGACTGAGCGGTTCTGTGACTTTTTTAACCCTGCGGCACCCATGACCCTGATCCCTTCTGTTGTCTCCCTGCGGCCCTTGGCTGTCGGCCTCTTGAGTGCTTTGGCTGCGGCCATGCCCGCGTGGGCCGTGGACCCGTTCACCGTGCGCGACATCCGTGTCGAAGGCTTGCAGCGGGTGGAAGCAGGGACGGTGTTTGCGTCTATGCCTGTGCGTGTGGGTGACACATACACCGATGAACAGGGTGCTGCAGCCATCCGCGCGCTGTTTGCGTTGGGCCTGTTCAAGGATGTGCGTCTGGAAACCCAGGGCGAGGTGCTGGTGGTGGTGGTGGAAGAGCGCCCCACCGTGGCCGGACTGGAGTTTCTGGGGCTCAAGGAATTTGACAAGGATGTGCTGATCAAGTCCTTGAAAGAAGTAGGGCTGAGCGAGGGGCGTCCCTTTGACAAGGCGATGGCCGACAAGGCCGAGCAGGAGCTCAAGCGCCAGTACATTGGCCGCAGCCTTTACGCCGCCGAGGTGGTGACGACTGCCACGCCGATTGATCGCAACCGCGTGAATCTGTCGTTCAGCATCACCGAAGGCTCGCCCGCCAAGATCAAGGACATCCAGATCGTTGGCAATAAGGCGTTTTCGCAAGGCACTTTGCGTGACCAGTTCATTCTGGATACCGGCAACTGGATGAGTTGGTACACCAAATCCGACCGCTATTCGCGCACCAAGCTCAACGGCGATCTGGAAAGCCTGCGTTCCTACTACCTGTCGCGCGGATTTCTGGAGTTCCGAATCGACTCCACTCAGGTCTCCATGTCGCCCGACAAGCAGGAGATGTCCATCACCATCAACATCACCGAAGGTGAGCGTTTTGTGGTGTCGGCGGTGCGATTAGAGGGCAACTACCTGGAGAAGGAAGACGAGTTCAAGTCGCTGGTGAAAATCCAGCCTGGGCAGCCCTACAACGCTGAGGCCGTCGCTGAAACGAACAAGGCCTTCACCGATTTGTTTGGCAAGTTCGGTTTTGCCTTTGCCCGCGTCGAGGCTCAGCCCGAGATAGACCGCAGCCAGAACCGCGTGGTGATGGTGCTGATGGCCGACCCTTCGCGCCGGGCGTATGTGCGCCGCATTCTGGTGGCTGGCAACAACCGCACCCGAGACGAAGTGATCCGTCGCGAATTGCGGCAATACGAGTCGGCTTGGTACGACGGCGACAAGATCAAGCTCTCGCGCGACCGGGTGGACCGCCTGGGTTTCTTCACCGAAGTCAATGTGGACACGCAGGAAGTGCCGGCTTCACCCGATCAGGTGGACTTGCAGTTCACGGTGGCCGAAAAACCTACGGGCAGCATCACCCTGGGGGCGGGATTTTCCTCTTATGAAAAGATTGCGTTGTCCTTTGGCATTACCCAAGAAAATGCGTTTGGCTCAGGCAATTACCTGGGCTTGCAGGTCAACACCAGCAGGTTCAACCGCAACATTGTGCTCAGTTCCACCGATCCGTACTTCACGGAAAACGGTATTTCACGCACGATGGATATTTTTTACCGCACCACACGTCCTTATTACGGTGACCTCAATGCCTACAGCCTCGTGAATTCGGGTGTGGGCTTGCGCTTTGGCGTGCCCTTGACTGAAAAAGACACGGTGTTTTTGGGTGGCAACATCGAACAGACCCAGATCAAAACGGGCACAGGCTTGCCGGACGCCTACATTGACTACAGCAACCAATTTGGCTCCACCAGTCGGGCTTTGCCCTTGACCCTGGGTTGGGCCAGCGATGGTCGAGACAGTGCTTTGGTCCCCACACGTGGCCGCTACCAACGGGTGTTTGCCGACTACAGCATCGCTGGTGAGGCGCGCTATTACCGTGCCAATTACCAGCTCCAGCAATACTTCCCGCTGACCAAAAAGTACACCTTGGCATTCAATACCGACCTGGGCTATGGCGCAGGAGCCGGTGGTCGGCCTTATCCTATTTTCAAGAACTACTACGTGGGGGGCTTGGGCAGCGTGCGCGGGTTCATGCAAGGCACGCTGGGCCCAACCCGGCAGACCTCGGCCACCAACACCTACCCGGTGTACTTGGGGGGCTCGAAAAAAGTGGTGCTCAATGGCGAGTTCACAGGACCATTCCCGGGGGCCGGGAATGACAAGACGCTGCGGATGTTCGCTTTTGTGGATGCCGGTTATGCCTTTGGCGAAGACGATCCCATTCGCCTGAGCGAGTTGCGTTCCTCTTTTGGCTTCGGCTTGAGCTGGATCTCCCCGATGGGGCCGCTGAAGTTTTCCTACGGTCTGCCGCTGAAGAAGCGCCCAGACGATAAAATGCAAAAACTGCAATTCCAGATCGGAACGTCCTTCTAATGAATACCCGTTTTTCCCGTTTGTTGCTGGCCCTGGTCGCCGGCGTGTTGACCTGCGGCGCAAATCTGGCCCTGGCGCAGGATTTCAAGATGGGCTTTGTCAACACCGAGCGCATCTTTCGCGAAGCAGCCTCGGCCAAGCAGGCCCAAGCCAAACTGGAGCAGGAGTTTTCCCGCCGTGAAAAAGAGCTGGTGGATGCAGGCAATACGCTGAAAGCCGCCTCCGAAAAATTCGAAAAAGAAGCGCCAACGCTGTCCGAGAGTCAGCGCAACAACCGGCAGAAAGCCCTGGTCGAACAGGACCGCGACTTCCAGCGCAAGCGCCGTGAATTCCAGGAAGACCTCAACGCCCGCAAGAACGAAGAGCAGCAGGTGGTGGTCGAGCGCGCCAACCGCGCAGTCAAGCAGGTTGCCGAAGCTGAAAAGTACGACGTTATCTTCCAGGAGGCCGTCTACGTCAACCCCAAGCACGACATCACGGACAAGGTCATCAAGGCGCTCAACGGCGGCAAGTGATCCAGGCGGGCGACGATTGTGGCGCTGAGCCTGGGTTTCATTATTGAACGCTTGGGCGGCAGCCTGATCGGCTCGCCCGAGCAGCAGGTCCAGCGCCTGGCCCCCTTGCACGGCGCGGGGCCCGATGACATCAGTTTTCTGAGCCATGCGCGCTACCGTGCCCAGCTGGAGACCAGTCAGGCGGGTGTGGTGATCCTGGCGCCTGCCCTGCATGCGTCGGTTGGCCCCCGCGCCGCCTGCATCCTGAGCGATGACCCCTACCTGTACTTTGCACGCCTGACCAGGCTCTGGCGTGAGCAGCACCCCTTGCCATCCTGTCCGCGCATTCACCCTTCGGCGGTGGTCGATGACTTGGCGGTACTGGCAGAAGACGTGGTGATCGGCCCCCTGTGTGTAGTGGAAGCCGGTGCATCGATCGGCTCGGGCAGCGTATTGCATTCGCGTGTCACGGTAGGTCACGGTTGCCAGATTGGCCAGCGATGCATTGTGCATCCCGGGGTGGTGATTGGCGCTGACGGTTTTGGCTTTGCGCCTCATGCGGGTCAGTGGGAAAAAATCGAGCAGTTGGGTGCGGTGCGCATCGGCAACGATGTTGAAATTGGTGCCAACACCTGCATTGACCGCGGTGCGCTGGAAGACACAGTCATTGAAGACGGCGTCAAGCTCGACAACCTGATCCAGATCGGTCACAACGTCCATGTGGGGGCACACACCGCCATGGCCGGATGTGTGGGGGTCGCCGGGAGTGCGAAAATCGGAGCCCATTGCACGGTGGGCGGCGGTGCGGTGGTGCTGGGCCATCTGAGCCTGGCCGATGGTGTGCACGTTTCGGCCGCCTCGGTGGTGACGCGCTCCATCCTCAAGCCCGGTCAGTACACCGGCATGTTCCCGATCGACGAGAACGTCCAGTGGGAAAAGAACGCTGCCAGCCTCAAGCAACTTGCGCGCATGCGTGAACGCGTGCGGGCGCTGGAACAACAACTACAAACATTGCAGAAAGAACAACCATGACGACGATGGACATCCACCAGATCCTCAAGCAACTGCCGCACCGCTATCCTATTTTGCTGGTGGATCGGGTGCTGGAGATCGAAAAAGGTGTGCGCATCAAAGCGATCAAGAACGTGTCGATCAACGAGCCTTTTTTCATGGGGCACTTCCCACACCGGCCGGTCATGCCAGGCGTGCTTATGCTCGAAGCGTTGGCGCAAGCTGCAGCCCTGTTGTCGTTCGATGCCATCGGCTCGGCGCCGGACGACAACACGGTGTACTACTTTGCTGGCATTGACGGTGCGCGTTTCAAGCGTCCTGTGGAGCCGGGCGACCAGTTGATTCTGGACGTCAGCATCGACCGCATGAAGGCGGGCATCTTCAAGTTCAAGGCTCGTGCTCTGGTGGGCGAAGAGGTCGCGGTCGAAGCCGATCTGATGTGTACCATGCGCAAAATTGCCTGAGGCGCGCACATGAGCAACATCCATCCCAGTGCCATCGTCGAGCTCGGTGCGCAACTGCACCCCTCGGTTTGTGTGGGGCCCTACAGCATCATTGGCGCGCATGTCACGATCGGCGAAGGCTCCACTGTAGGCTCGCATTGTGTGATCGAAGGCCACACCACGATTGGCTGCAACAACACCATCCACAACTACGCCGCGCTGGGCGCCGCCCCGCAAGACAAAAAATACGCCGGTGAACCCACACGCCTGATCATTGGCGATGGCAACACCATCCGCGAGTTCTGCACTTTCAATGCCGGGACCGTGTCGGGTGGCGGCATCACGCGCATTGGCAACGACAACCTGTTCATGGCTTACGTGCATTTGGCGCACGACTGTCAGATCGGTAGCCACACGATTTTTGCCAACAACTCGCAGTTGGCTGGCCATGTGCATGTGGACGACTGGGTGATTCTGGGCGGCTTTACCGTGGTGCGCCAGTTTCTGCGCCTGGGAGCGCACAGTTTCACGGCCATGTGCTCGCTGCTGTTTGCCGATCTGCCGCCTTTTGTCACCTGCGAAGGTCAGCCAGCGGATGCCCGCACGGTCAACGCCGAAGGCCTGCGCCGCCGGGGTTTTTCGGCCCCCCGCATTGCTGCAGTCAAGGCCATGCACAAAGCGCTTTACCGCGAGAACCTGACTTTGGATGCCGCCAAACAGCGCATCCATGACATCGCCGTGCAAACCCCCGAGGCACAACCCGATGTGGCCATGATGCTGGACTTTTTGGCCGGTGCAGGCAAGGCCGGCATTGTGCGACGCCGCGCCCGTTCGACTTGAGGAGCCCAATATGAAGCCACTGCGTTGTGCTGTGATTGGTGTGGGCTACCTGGGCAAGTTCCACGCGCAGAAATACACCAAGATCCCCGGCTGTGAACTGGTCGCCGTGGTGGACAGCCGCCAGGACGTGGCCGATGCCGTGGCAGGCCCGCTGGGCTGCAAGGCGCTGACGGATTACCGCGAACTGCTGGGCCAGGTCGATGTGGTGAGCATCGTGGTGCCCACACAGGCGCACTACGATGTGTGCCTGGAGTTCTTGCAAGCGGGTGTGCATGTGTTGGTGGAAAAACCCATGACGACCACCCTGGCGCAAGCCGATGAACTGATTGCCCTGGCCGATCAAAAAGGCCTGGTGCTGGCAGTTGGCCACCTTGAACGCTTCAACCCGGCGGCGCTGGCATTGGAGCCGGTGCTGCATGACCCGCGCTTCATTGACTCTTCGCGTCTGGCGCCGTTCAAGCCCCGTGCCACCGATGTGAGCGTGCTGCTGGACCTGATGATCCACGATGTGGACCTGATCCTGTCGCTGGTGGACAGTGAGCTCGAAAGCGTGGACTGCTCAGGCGCCCGTGTGCTGACAAATGACATCGACATTGCCAACGCCCGCATCCGTTTCGCCAATGGCTGTGTGGCCAACATCACGGCCAGCCGTGTGAGCAGCAAGAGCGAGCGCAAGATGCGCGTTTTCCAGAGCAAAGCCTGCCACTCGCTGGACTTTCAGGCGCGAACGCTGACCACCTACCGAGGGGCGGCCGATCCGATGCTTGACCCTGAGAATGCCATCGAGCGCCAAGAACAGTCCTTTGGCGAAGCCGACCCGTTGTACAGCGAAATCGTTGATTTTGTGGACAGCGTGCGAGAGCAGCGACAACCCAAGGTGACGGGTCGGGCAGGGCGCCGTGCGCTCGAAGCCGTGCAGCGCATCACCGAAGCCACCCGGCTGATTTCCTGATTTTTCTGAAAGGGGCATTGCCATGCGCATTCCCATGGTTGACCTGGCGGGCCAGTACCGCGACCTCAAGGCCCAAATCGAGCCCGCGATGGCGGCCACGCTGGATGCAGCCCACTACATCCTGGGCCCCAATGTGCAGGCTTTCGAGAAAGAAGCCGAGGCTTACCTTGGGGTCAAGCATGCGATCACCTGTGCCAATGGCACCGACGCGCTGCACCTGGCATTGTTGGCCGCGGACATCGGCCCTGGCGACGAGGTGATCACCACACCGTTCACCTTCATCGCCACAGCCGAAGCCATCGCCTATGTGGGCGCCAAAGCGGTATTTGTGGACATTGACCCGCAGACCCTCAACATCGACGTGGCGCAGGTGGCCAAGGCCATCACGTCGCGCACCAAGGCCTTGCTGCCGGTGCACCTGTTTGGCCAGCCCGCCAACATCCAGCCACTGTTGGCGCTGGCACAAAAGCAGGGCTTGCGCCTGATCGAAGATTGCGCGCAGTCCTTTGGCGCCAACGTGGGGGGGCGCCAGACTGGCTCGATGGGTGATGTGGGGGCATTCAGCTTCTTCCCAAGCAAAAACCTGGGCTGCTATGGCGACGGTGGTATGGTCACGACCCAGTCAGATGCCATGGCCGAGAAGCTGCGCATGCTGCGCAACCACGGCAGCAAGGTGCGTTATTTCCACGACATCATTGGCTACAACAGCCGCCTGGACGAGTTGCAGGCGGTGGTGCTGCGCGCCAAGTTGCCGCACATTGACCATTACAACCAGCAACGCCGCCGTGTGGCACACCGTTACAACGCAGGTTTGGCGGGGCTGGGCATCCAGACCCCTCATGAAGACGGCATTGGCCTGCACGTGTACCACCAGTACACGTTGCTGACCGATCGCCGCGATGACATCCAGAAGGCATTGGCTGCGCAGCAGATTGCCAGTGCGATTTACTACCCTGTGCCGCTGCACCAGCAAAAGGTGTTTGCCGATATCGCTGCGGGCCAGCGCTTTCCGGTGACCGAGGATGTGGCGTCACGCTGCCTGTCTTTGCCCATTTACCCGGAACTGCCGGATACCAGCATCGACGAGATCTGCGGCATCATCCGCCAGACTCTGAAGTCCTGAGTGGGGCAGGGGGCTTGAGCGGCATGCGTGTGTCCATGGTGGTGGCCGAGCGCTCTGGCGACCAACTGGCGGCCTTGCTGCTGGGGGGCTTGAAGCAGACCTGGCCCGATCTTCAGGCCAGCGGCATTGGCGGGCCGCAAATGGAGGCCATGGGCTTTGCGTCCCGCTGGTCTTGCGACGAACTGTCGGTGCGAGGCTTGGTAGAGGCGCTCTTTCGTTACCGCCGCATCACCGGCATTCGCCAGCAACTGATTGATGATTTGCTTAAAAACCCGCCCGATCTGTTTGTGGGTGTAGATGCTTCGGACTTCAATCTGACGGTTGAGCGTGCGCTCAAGCAGCGGGGGATACCTGCCATTCAGCTGGTGTGTCCGTCGATCTGGGCCTGGCGGCCGGAGCGCGTCAACAAAATCCGTGAGAGCGTGCGCCATATCCTGTGCCTGTATCCCTTTGAGCCGGCCTTGCTGGCCGAACACGGTATAGAGGGCACTTTTGTGGGGCATCCGGTGGCCGATGTGATACCGCTCGACCCGGACCGTGCCACCGCCCGGCAGAAGTTGGGCCTGAGCCAGGGGGCCCCGGTGGTGGCCTTGCTGCCCGGCAGCCGTCCAGCCGAAATTCGCTACCTGATCGAACCGTTTTTGCAGGCCGCACGCCGCATGCGTGAGGAGCGTCCGCATTTGCAGTTTGTGCTGCCCACGCATGACTTGCTGCGCCCTGCCATTGAGCAGGCGCTGCAGGCCAATGGCATGTCGGGACATGTGAACGTGGTCATGGGCCAGTCGCATGCCGTGCAGGCGGCCTGCGATGTGGCCTTGGTTGCCAGTGGCACGGCCACGCTGGAAACGGCTTTGTTCAAGCGCCCCATGGTCATTGTCTACAAGATGCAATGGCTGTCCTGGCGCATGGCCAACGGCAAACGTTTGCTGCCCTGGGTAGGTTTGCCCAATATTTTGTGCAATGAAGCGCTGGTGCCCGAGTTTTTGCAAGAAGAGGTGCAGCCCGAAGCCTTGGCCCGCGCGGTGCTGGCCTGGCTGGACGACCCCGCGGGTGTGCAGCGCCTGCAGCAGCGCTTTACAGCTCTGCACCACGAATTGCGGCAGGACATGCCAACGCTTTCAACCCATGCGATCCAAAAAATCCTTGGCGCCTGAGCAGCGGACGCTGGACTGGGACACCACTGGTCTGGTGGCCGGTGTTGACGAGGCAGGCCGCGGGCCTTTGGCGGGTCCGGTCGTGGCTGCTGCGGTGATTCTGGACGAACTCAAACCGATCGCTGGGCTCAATGACTCCAAAAAATTAACCGAAAAACGCCGCGAAAAACTCTACGACGAGATCCTGGCCAAAGCGCTGTGCTGTTCGATTGCTGAAGCTTCGGTGCAGGAAATTGACAGCCTGAACATTCTGCAAGCCACCTTGCTGGCCATGCGCCGCGCAGTCGATGGGCTGAGACTCAAGCCGGTGAAAGTGCTGGTCGATGGCAACCGCCTGCCGGTGCTGGACGTGCGCGCCGAAGCCATTGTGCAGGGCGATGCGCTGATTCCTGCGATCTCGGCGGCCTCTATCCTGGCCAAGGTACACCGCGACCGCCTGTGCGCGCAACTGCACGCGCAATACCCGACTTATGGTTTTGACCGCCACAAGGGTTACGGTACGGTCATCCACCTGCAGGCCTTGCGTGAGCATGGCCCTACGCCCTGGCACCGCATGAGTTTTGCCCCTGTGGCGCGGAGCGTTCGATGAATTTGATCACCTCGCGGGACAACCCGCTGCTCAAAAACCTGCGCCGCCTGGCACAGGAGTCAGGGGCTTATCGCAAGTTGGGGCAGCTCTGGCTGGAGGGCGACCATCTGTGTCGCGCCGCCCTGCAACGTGGCGTGCGCCCTGCACGGGTGGTGTTGGCGCAATCGCTGGCCGATGCACCTGATGCGGCTGAATGGCGGGGTCTGGACGTACCGGTGGCAGTGGTGCCCGATGCCCTGTTTGCCGGTCTCAGTGGTCTGGAGTCGCCTGCCCGCATGGGCTTTGTCGTGTCGCACATGCCAGAGCGTGAAGTTCAGCCGCAGACGCCCACGGTGGTGCTGGATCGTTTGCAGGACGCGGGCAATGTGGGAGCGATCTTGCGCTGTGCCAGTGCATTTGGCTTTCGTCAGGTGCTGGCCTTGCAGGGGACCGCAGCGTTGTGGTCACACAAGGTGCTGCGGGCTGGCATGGGGGCGCATTTTGGTCTGCATCTGGTGGAGGGCCTGCAACATGCCGATCTGGCAGCGCTGACGCTGCCCCTGGTGACCACCAGTTCGCACCTGGGGCCTTACCTGCACGAGTTGGTGCGGGAGAAGCAATTGCCTGGGCGTTGTGCCTGGGTCATGGGCCATGAAGGCCAAGGTGTGTCAGATGAACTGATGCGGCGCAGCACACTGCAAGTTCGCATTGCCCAGCCGGGTGGCGAAGAGTCCCTGAATGTGGCCACCGCTGCAGCGATTTGCCTGCATGCCAGCGCCACTGCAGCTGAAATGAAATAATCGCGGCCAGTTGCCCATTGGCTTTTGCATTCGTGACCGCTACCTCGTCAACCTCGTATTACTTTCAGCACTCCACCACCCCGTGGGTCGAGAGGCTGCGCTTTGCGCTGCGTCAAGCGTATTTTGAGCGCGGTCAGGTCAGCCCCTTGTGGCAGTTGCTGAGCCAGTCCAGCCGCACTGTGGCGCCACAACTCATTTGCAAGACGATGGAGGCGCCGCAGCGCTTGTTCTACGACTGGCGCTATGGGTATGCCCAGCGTGTGCAGGCCCTGTGTGATCACTACACCTTTGTGATGTCCTGTATGCCGGTGGCAGCGGCTGCACATGTGCTCAGCTTGCAGTCTTGCGGCCTGTTCACATTTGAAGGCAAGAGCGGGCAGTACTACCAGTTGTTGATGGGGGTGGACCATCAGATGGAAAAAGAAGGTGCACTGACACTGGACCTGCGCAGTCAGGGGCTGTCTGTGACCCGTTGCACCTTGCACTTCGCCCGTTTGCCATCTGCGGACTGGATCATTCGCATTGGCGGGCTTCAGTCCACCAACATCGACACCCAGCAGCAGATCAAGCAGGCGACGCGCGATTTTCATGGCATACAGCCGCGCATCCTGATGTTGCAAGCCGTGCGTGCTTTGGCCCAGGCGCTGGGTGTGCAGCGCCTTGAAGCGGTGGGCGGCTCCTGGCACATCTACAGCTCCAAGCGTTACCGCAAGACGATTGGCAGCGATTACGACCACCTTTGGGCCTTTCTGGGCATGCAGGCACAGCCGGATGGGCATTTTGCAACCGACACCCAGATGCCGATCAAGGATTTACAGGACTGTCCCAGCCACAAACGCAGTGAGTACCGTCGACGCAACGAATGCTTCTTGTCGCTGCAGGAGCAGGTGGCCAAAGCCCTGAAATAGTCCTGACATCAGCCTTGCGGCAAGCGAATGTCGGGATGGCTCGCTGTATAATGAGAGGCTTTCCCGCATCAACCCCGTACGCCCCAGTCCAAGCAGGTCTTTTCTCCTCGAACAAGCAGCCTAACAGAGAACTTTTCTCTGCCAAGCGCTGAGGCGTACCCGAAACCCATCGGAGAACCCAGTGCTTTTGTCTCTTCAGGGAACCTTCCCGCCCGCCATCCTGGCGCTTGCAGACGGCACGGTCTTTATCGGCAATTCCATCGGAGCCACCGGCTCCACCGTCGGTGAGGTCGTTTTCAACACCTCCATCGTCGGTTACCAGGAAATCCTCACCGACCCCAGCTACTGCCAGCAGATCGTCACACTGACGTACCCGCACATCGGCAACTACGGCGTCAACGTCGAGGACATCGAAGCCGACCAAGTCCATGCCGCAGGCCTCATCATCAAAGACTTGCCGTTGCTGGCTTCCAACTTCCGTTCCTCGCAGTCGCTGTCCGACTACCTCAAGGCCAGCAGCACCGTGGCCATTGCCAACATCGACACCCGCAAGCTCACCCGTGTGCTGCGCAGCAAGGGTGCGCAAAACGGCGCCATCGTCGGGCTGGCCGCTGGCGAAAAGGTCACCCAGGCCCTGATCGATCAGGCCATTGCCGCCGCCAAGGCCGCCCCTTCCATGGCGGGTCTGGACCTGGCCCAGAAAGTCACCGTGGCCCAGGGCTACGACTGGACGCAGACCGAGTGGAAACTCGGCTCGGGCTACGGCACACAGACCGCCCCGAAGTTCCATGTGGTCGCCTATGACTTCGGCGTGAAGAAAAACATCCTGCGCATGCTGGCCGAACGCGGCTGCAAGGTCACGGTGGTGCCTGCCAAAACGTCGGCGGCCGAAGTGCTCAAGCACCAGCCTGACGGCATCTTCCTGTCCAACGGCCCGGGTGACCCGGAGCCTTGCGACTACGCGATCGCCGCCGCCCGCGAACTGATCGAGACCGGCATTCCGACCTTCGGCATCTGCTTGGGCCACCAGATCATGGCCCTGGCCTCGGGTGCCAAGACCTTCAAGATGAAGTTCGGCCACCACGGTGCCAACCACCCGGTCAAAGACCTGGACAACGGCCGCGTCAGCATCACCAGCCAGAACCACGGTTTTGCCGTGGACGAGAAATCGCTGCCCGCCAACCTGCGCGCCACCCATGTGTCGCTGTTCGACGGCACGCTGCAGGGCCTGGCCCGCACCGACAAGCCCGCGTTCTGCTTCCAGGGCCACCCTGAAGCTTCGCCCGGCCCGCACGACATCGCTTACCTGTTTGACCGCTTCACGGCATTGATGGCCACGGCCCAGGAGAAAAAATAATGCCCAAGCGCACCGACCTCAAAAGCATCCTCATCATCGGCGCCGGCCCGATCATCATCGGCCAGGCCTGCGAGTTCGACTACTCCGGCGTGCAGGCCTGCAAGGCCCTGCGCGAAGAGGGCTACAAAGTCATCCTGATCAACAGCAACCCCGCCACGATCATGACCGACCCGGCCACGGCCGATGTGACCTACATCGAGCCCATCACCTGGCAGACGGTCGAGAAGATCATCGCCAAGGAGCGCCCGGACGCCATCTTGCCGACCATGGGCGGCCAGACCGCGCTCAACTGCGCGCTGGACCTGTGGCACCACGGCGTGCTCGACAAATACAAGGTCGAGCTGATCGGCGCCACGCCCGAAGCCATCGACAAGGCCGAAGACCGTCAGAAGTTCAAGGACGCGATGACCAAAATCGGTCTGGGTTCCGCGCGCTCGGGCATTGCCCACAGCATGGACGAGGCTTGGGACGTGCAACGCCGCGTGGGCTTCCCGACCGTGATCCGGCCCAGCTTCACGCTGGGCGGCACAGGCGGCGGCATTGCCTACAACTCGGAAGAATTCGAAATCATCTGCAAGCGCGGCCTCGAAGCTTCGCCAACCAACGAGCTGCTGATCGAAGAATCGCTCGTGGGCTGGAAAGAGTACGAGATGGAAGTGGTGCGCGACAAGGCCGACAACTGCATCATTGTCTGCTCGATCGAAAACCTGGACCCCATGGGCGTGCACACCGGTGACTCGATCACGGTGGCCCCGGCCCAGACGCTGACCGACAAGGAATACCAGATCATGCGCAACGCCTCGCTGGCGGTGCTGCGCGAGATCGGTGTGGACACCGGTGGCTCCAACGTGCAGTTTTCAATCAACCCCAAGGACGGTCGCATGATCGTCATCGAGATGAACCCGCGTGTGTCGCGTTCGTCTGCGCTGGCCTCCAAGGCCACGGGCTTCCCGATCGCCAAGGTCGCGGCCAAGCTGGCCGTGGGCTACACACTCGACGAGCTGCGCAACGACATCACCGGTGGTGCCACGCCCGCGTCCTTCGAACCCTCGATCGACTATGTGGTCACCAAGATCCCGCGTTTCGCGTTCGAAAAATTCCCCACTGCAGACAACCGCCTGACCACCCAGATGAAGTCGGTGGGCGAGGTGATGGCCATGGGCCGCACCTTCCAGGAGTCCTTCCAGAAAGCCCTGCGCGGTCTGGAAGTCGGTGTGGATGGCATGAACGAAAAAACCCAGGACCGCGAAGTGCTCGAGAAAGAGTTGGGCACGCCCGGCCCCGAGCGCATCTGGTACGTGGGCGATGCCTTTGCCCAGGGCATGAGCGTCGATGAAGTGTTTGCGCTGACCAAGATCGACCACTGGTTCCTGATCCAGATCGAAGAGATCGTGAAGATCGAACTCGAACTGGAGCGTCACCGCCTGAACGACCTGAGCGCTGACGAACTGCGCACGCTCAAGAAGAAGGGTTTCTCGGACCGCCGCCTGGCCAAACTGCTGAAAAGCACCGAAGGCGATGTGCGCGCCCGCCGCCACAGCCTGGGCATCCGCCCCGTGTACAAGCGCGTCGACACCTGCGCGGCCGAATTTGCCACCGACACCGCCTACATGTACTCCAGCTATGACGAGGAGTGCGAGGCCGAGCCGACCGACAAGAAAAAGATCATGGTGCTGGGCGGTGGCCCGAACCGCATCGGCCAGGGCATCGAGTTCGACTACTGCTGCGTGCATGCCGCGCTGGCCATGCGCGAAGACGGTTACGAGACCATCATGGTCAACTGCAACCCCGAGACCGTGTCTACCGACTACGACACCTCGGACCGCCTGTACTTCGAGCCGCTCACGCTCGAAGACGTGCTCGAAATCGTTGACAAGGAAAAACCCACCGGTGTGATTGTGCAGTACGGCGGCCAGACACCGCTGAAATTGGCGCTGGGCCTCGAAGCCGCGGGCGTGCCGATCATCGGCACCAGCCCCGACATGATCGACGCCGCCGAAGACCGTGAGCGCTTCCAGAAGCTGTTGCACGAGCTGGGCCTGCGCCAGCCGCCCAACGCCACCGCACGCACCGAAGCCGAAGCGCTGACCCGTGCCGCAGAACTCGGCTACCCGCTGGTGGTTCGCCCCAGCTATGTGCTGGGTGGCCGTGCGATGGAAATCGTGCACGAGCAGCGTGACCTGGAGCGCTACATGCGCGAAGCCGTCAAGGTGAGCAACGACTCGCCCGTGCTGCTGGACCGCTTCCTGAACGACGCCATCGAGTGCGATGTGGACTGCCTGCGCGACCCCGAGGGCAAGACTTTCATCGGTGGCGTGATGGAACACATCGAGCAGGCCGGCGTGCACAGCGGTGACTCCGCCTGTTCGCTGCCGCCGTACTCCCTGTCCCCCGAGACCGTGGCCGAGCTCAAGCGCCAGTCCGCTGCCATGGCCGGCGCCTTGAACGTGGTGGGCCTGATGAACGTGCAGTTCGCCATCCAGAACGTGGGTGGCAAAGATGTGATCTACGTGCTCGAAGTGAACCCGCGTGCTTCGCGCACCGTGCCCTATGTGTCCAAGGCCACCGGCATCCAGCTGGCCAAGGTGGCCGCACGCTGCATGGCCGGCCAGACCCTGGCTCAGCAAGGCATCACCAAGGAAGTCACGCCACCGTACTTCAGCGTCAAGGAAGCCGTGTTCCCCTTTGTCAAGTTCCCGGGCGTGGACACCATTCTCGGCCCCGAGATGAAGTCCACCGGCGAAGTGATGGGCGTGGGCAAGACCTTTGGCGAGGCTTTCGTCAAGAGCCAGCTGGGTGCGGGCACCAAGTTGCCACGCGAAGGCAAGGTGTTCCTGACGGTCAAAAACGGCGACAAGCCACGCGCCGTCGAGGTGGCGCGTCAGCTGGTGGCCCTGGGCTTTGAACTGTTGGCCACCAAAGGCACGGCCGCTGCCATCGAAGCAGCCGGTGTGCCGGTGACGCAGGTCAACAAGGTGACCGAGGGCCGTCCGAACATTGTGGACATGATCAAGAACAACGAAGTGGCCATGGTGATCAATACGGTGGAAGAGCGCCGCAATGCAATCGCCGATTCACGCCACATCCGCACCTCGGCCTTGCTGGCGCGTGTGACGACCTTCACCACCATTGCCGGTGCCGAAGCGGCTGTGCAGGGGATGAAGTGCATGGACAAACTGGACGTGATTTCCGTGCAGGAAATGCATGCACAGCTGACCGCTGCCTGATTGTTGCCAACTCACTGGGCCGCGTTATCATGCGACCCATCCACCGCCGAGGAACACTCGGCGGTTTGTTTTTGGAGAGAGACCGATGTCCACCATTCCGATCACCAAGCGCGGTGCCGAAAAGCTCAAGGAAGAGCTGCACCGCCTGAAGACCGTTGACCGTCCGGCCGTCATTCAGGCGATTGCCGAAGCCCGTGCCCAGGGTGACCTGAGCGAAAACGCCGAATACGATGCCGCCAAAGACCGTCAGGGCTTTATTGAAGGCCGTATTCAGGAAATCGAAGGCAAGCTGTCGGCTGCGCAGATCATTGACCCGTCTGCACTGGACGCGGGGGGGCGTGTGGTGTTTGGTACGACGGTGGAGCTGGAGGACGAAGACAGCGGTGATCAGGTGAAATACCAAATCGTGGGCGAAGACGAGGCGGACCTGAAGCTGGGCCTGATCAACATCAGCAGCCCGATTGCCCGTGCGCTGATCGGCAAGGAAGAGGGCGATGTGGCTGTGGTGATGGCCCCAGGGGGCGAGCGCCGCTACGAAATTGTGGCGGTCCATTACCTCTGAGCCCGATACGCTTGCCCCGATGACACCGATGGATGACACCGCCCGCCAGCTGCTGGGGTATGCGCGCCAGCAGTGGCGTTTGCTGGCGCTGTCACTGGTGCTGTTCATCTTGGGGGCAATGGTGGAGCCGGCCATTCCGGCGCTGTTCAAGAAGCTGATCGATTCGGGTTTCAAGGACGGCCTGGATTACCCCCTGTGGATGGTGCCCGTTGTCATCATTGGTTTGTTTTTGTTGCGGGGTGTGCTGAATTTTTCTGCCACTTACGCTGTGCAGTCGGCCATCGGCCAAATTGTGCTGAGTCTGCGTGTGCAACTGATGCAGGCTTTGCTGCGCGCCCGCTCGGATCTGTTCGTGAGTCTGTCCCCCGGGCAAGCGGTCCACAAGATCATCAGTGACCCCAATGCCGCTTCGCAGGTGATGGGCAATGTGCTCATCGACTTGGTCAAAGAAGCCACGACCCTGCTGTGTCTGGTCGCCTACCTGTTGTACCTGAACTGGCAGCTGACGCTGATTGCATTTGCCAGCATGCCTTTGCTGGCCTTTGCGGTGCACACGGCCAAACGGCGCCTGGATCGGGTGGGGCAGGCGCAATACGAGTCACAGCAACGCCTGATCAACATCGTGGACGACAACGCCCGGGCCTGGCGTGTGGTGCGCACCTTTGGTGCTGCGGCGTTTGAGTTTCAGCGTTTTGAAAATGAAGCGCAAAACCTGCGCCGCATGTCCATCAAGCAGATCGCCACGGGGGCGCTGCTGACCCCGATCACCCAGCTGGTGGCTGCGATCGGCATTTCCATCATCATTACCTTGGCCCTCTACCAAGCGGGGCAAGGTGCCAGCACAGTGGGCGAGTTCGTGTCATTCATCACCGCCATGCTGATGACGATTTCGCCCATGCGCTATCTGTCCAATGTGCTGCAGCCTGCGGCCAGCGCGCTGATCGCCGCTCGCGGTGCATTCGAGTTGCTGGCCGCCCCCGAGGAGCCTGATCTGGGCACGCGTGACTTGCCTGCGTGCCAGGGCGATGTCCGTTTTGACCAATTGCGTGTGCAGTTTGACGGGGCCAGCTCACCGGCATTGGACCAGTTTGACCTGCATGTGCCTGCGGGCAGCACGGTGGCTTTGGTCGGGGCGTCTGGCGCGGGTAAGACCACGGCGGTGAATGCCTTGCTGCGGTTCACAGCCGCAGCCGCTGGCAAGATCAGCGTGGATGGTGTGCCCATCACGGATTTGCGGCTGGCCAGCTTGCGCCAGCATTTCGCGGTGGTGTCACAAGACATCGTGCTGTTCGACGGCTCTGTGGCCGAGAACGTGGCCTATGCCAGTGCAGACCCTGTGGACCTGGCCAAAGTGCAGGCCTGCCTGCAGGCCGCCAACTTATGGAGCCATGTAGAGGCTCTGTCGCAAGGGTTGCACAGCCCGATCGGTGTGAACGGCAGCATGCTGTCGGGGGGGCAACGCCAACGCCTGGCGATTGCGCGCGCACTCTACCGGGATGCGGCCATCTGGATTTTTGACGAAGCCACTTCGGCGCTCGACTCAGAGTCCGAAGCTGTGATCCAGAAATCGATTGAATCGCTGCGCCACAGCAAGACCCTGATCCTGATCGCCCATCGCCTGAGCACCGTGCGCAATGCCGACCAGATTTGTGTCATGTCGGCGGGGCGCATCGTGGAGCAGGGCACGCACGAGGCACTCATGGCGCAACGCGGCATGTACGCGGGCATGGTCAGCCTGCAATCTTGAAAGTCACGGCCTCCATGCTGGAACCCAAGAATATCCTCATGATCAAGAGCCACAGTCTGGGGGTGGGGGACTTGTTGCGCAGTTCTGCGGCCTGGCGTGCTTTGCACAACCGTTTCCCGGGTGTGCGTTTGCACCTTTTGTTTTTGAGCAAGCATGCCGGGTACCCGACCGAAGCCCTGATGCATGACCACCACCTGTTGGCCAGCGCGCATTTTGTGACCATTCGCGAGGGGGATCCTGGCCAAGCCAAGGCCAGACGTCTGCCGATGTCGCAGATCAGCCTGGAGGTGGAGCGCGTTGCCCTGGCGGTCAACGCCGATCTGGTGATCGACTTTGAATCGAATGGGACGCGGACCAGTTGGCTGGCACGCAAAGCCGCCAAGGCGTGCAAGGCGCGTTCTTTGGGTATCGCGCAGTTCCCTGGACGTTCCTTGTTTTACGACATGGCGTCGCCCTCGGTGCCCGCTTACAAAAAACGGCTGGGTTTGCCCAACGCAATGGACTACACCGAGCGCGATTTTGTCGCTTTGTCGGCGTTGGGCATTGAACGTCAGGGACTGCCCATAGAACTGCACATCACGCCGGATGGCCGCGAATATGCGCAGCGTCTGCTCCCCCGGTTGCCTGTAGGCCGTAAAGTCATTGGCTTGAACATCGGTTGTGGCACAGCGGATGCTTTGCCGCGCCGCCCGCCGCTGGCGCCTTTGGCCGAAGCGGTACACGCCATCAGCCTGCAGCAGCCTTGTGTGCTGGTGTTGTCGGGGGCGCCTTTCGAACATGGCGTCAATACAGAATTCATGGCGCTGTACCGCAGCCGATTTGGTGACGATCTGCCCATGCTGAACGTGGCGGGCGAAGCGTCTTTGGCTGGCTTGACCGGTCTGATATCGCTTTGCGATGCCTTCATTTCCTCGGATTCTGGCCCCTACCACATGGCGGTGGCCATGCACAAACCCACCGCCGTGTGGTTTGTTCGGGTAGAGCCGCCAGCGGTTCACCAAGTGCCCTGGTGCGACTGCCTCGTCAATCCGGAGCCTGGGGCATTTGCGCAGTCTGTGCAGGGCTTGCTGGACTTGGCGTCGCCCACAGGCGCACAGGTCTAGGTCGTTTCATGTATTTGCAGGAAAAGGCGTTCGTGCGCTTGCGCCACAGCCCGCCAGCTGCGCTCGCTGGCAAACTGCTGCCCCGCTGCCCGAAGCCGTTGTTGCAACGGTGTTGATGCGAGCAAATCCGACAGGTGTTTGACCAGCTGGCGGCTGTCGCGTGGCTTGGTCAGGAGCAGTGCCTGTGTGCCGTGCGTGAGTTCAGTGGCAATGCCGCAATAAGGCGCCGCAGACACGATCACCGGCAAGCCATGGGCCATGGCCTCCAGCACCACCATGGCGTAAGTGTCTTCGGTGGTTGGGTGGATCAGAAAGTCAGCCGCGCCGTAGGCCGGTGTCACATCGGGCAAAGAGCCCAGAAAGTGAACCCGATCAGCCACTTGCAACTGCTGGGCGTGTTGCCTGAAAGCCTGGATTTGCTGTCCATGGCCCACCACAGCAAGGTGCAGTTCAGGCATTTCGCGCAAGGCATCCAGCAAGGTGCCAAGTCCCTTTTTGGCGTAGTCGTTGCCGACAAACAAAGCCAGAGGCACTTGAGGCGGCAGCGCCAGTTGTGCGCGTTCATGGGCCTGGTCTGCTGGGCTTTGCGGCAGGTTCACGCCTGGCGTGATCACATGCATGTGTGCGGCGGTGCCCGGGTAAGCATCGCATGTTTCCTGCTTCACCTGCTCAGACGTGGCGATGGTGTGCTTGCCCGGGTGTGGACGCAGGCGGGCTGCCTCTAGCCACCAGTAGGCCAGCAGGCGCGGGCTGGTGATCAGCGACAGCCACTTCAGGGCTCGTCTTGACCCGCTTCGGCCATGGAACAGGCCCACCCTGAAGGGGCGGACATGCACCGTTTGCACATGGCCATGCCAGGTGTTCTCATGTGAATGAACGATGTCAAAGCCTTGTCGGGTTCGCCACCAGGTCTGCAGTGCAAACCAAAGCTGGTTGACCCAGCGGGGTTTGGGCAGGGGGCAGGAAATGTGGTGGTAGTTCACGCCAGGAAATGCGTGCTCGATTTCCTGGGCAAACACATGCACTTCGTGCCGCGCGGCCAGTTCTTCGACCACGGCTGCGGCATAGCGCTCGGCGCCGCCATAGCGGTAGCCGAAATGCCGGTTGAGCACGGCGATGCGCAAGCGCCGCGAAGGGAGGGGCTGGTCGTTCACCGGTAGCGGTCTTCGTAGGCGCTCATGGTCTTGGCGCCGAAAAGAAACAGGGAATTGCTGTGAGCGATCAGAACACGCCGAAGTGCCAACAAGTCATCGCCTGCATGAAAGCAACCGCGCAGCGTGGTGGTGGCCGAGGTGTAGCCTGCGTCCAGCACCATCTGCCGGTCACGCTCGGTGTAATGGCCATAGGGGTAACAAAAATGGCGAACCGATTGTCCCGTGATGTCTTCCAGCTCGTGACGTCCTCCCGCGATCTCTTCGCGAGCCATCTCGTCGCTGAGCTGGGTCAGGTCTGCGTGGTGGCGGGTGTGGCAGCCAAGGTCCATGCCGGCCTTGACCCATTCGCGCATGTCGGCAGGGCTGAACAAAGGTTTTTGAGGCACGCCAATGGGCTCGTCCCAGGCGTTGCGGCGCTCGTGAGGGCTGCTCACTGCGTAGCAAGTGGCCGTGAATCCGTGGCGCAAGAGCACGGGCAGCGCATGCTCCAGGTTGTTGCAGTACCCGTCGTCAAACGTGATGCCCACCACTTTGCCCGTGGCCTTGCCGCTCAGGTACGGTGTCAGCGCGTCCATGCTGACCCCTCTGTAGCCCAACCAGCGCAACAGCGCCATTTGCCGGGCAAACCGTTCTGGCGTGACGGTCAGTCCACGCAGAGGCGTGCCACGCGCTGGTGACGCGTCGATCTGGTGGTACATCAGGATGGGAATGGCGTGGCTCATGGCGCAATGCTGTGCAGCGTGCGCAGCAGTTCGGTGGTGACGGCAGGGGCCAGCAGGTCGGTGGGGGACGAGAGGTTGCGCAGAGGCAAGGTTGCATGCCTGTCAGATACGGCGCCCGTCAAAGCCGGTGGTGTGGCGGTGTAGAGGGCCAGACCAGGTTTGCCCAGCGCGGCAGCCAGGTGCAACAGACCGGTGTCCACGCCCACGACGGCCTGTGCCTGATCGATCAGACTGGCCAGAGCATCCAGCCCCAGCCGGGGCAGAACCAGCACGTGGCTGGCATGGCGCGCGATGTCTTCGGCGCGCAGTCGTTCTTCGTCGCTGCCCCAGGGCAATACCAGATGGCGTTGGTCTTGGGCCAGCGCCTGTGCCAGTGCAATCCAGTGGTTCGTTGGCCAAAGTTTGTCGGCTCGGCTGGTGCCATGCAGGCCCATGACGCTGCGTGCAGGCAGCCGGATGTCCACGCGGGGCAGGCGAGCGGCCAGCCCCCGCAGCCCGTAGTCGGGTGCAGGGCTATCCAGCGTGTAGCCCAGCGATTGGGCCATCAGCTGGCGGTTGCGGTCAATCGCGTGCTGTTGGCGGGGGACGGTCAGCGTGCGGTCATAAAACAAGGACGCCAGTGGCTCGCGTGCCGAAGCCCGGTCATAACCAGCACTCGTCCCTGACGCCCAGGGTGTCCACAGGGCGCTCTTGACCAGGCCCTGGCTGTCGATGACGAGGTCGTAGTGCCGTCGCCGCAAGGTGTTGCGAACGGCACCAATTTCTTGCCAAGTGCGGCATGCGGTCCATTTCTTTTTCCAGCGCCGCATGGCGACAGGAATCACTTGGGCAACCGCAGGGTGCCAGGCCGGAATGGCGGCAAAAGGTTCTTCCACCAGCCAGTCGATGTGCAGATCGGGCAGGGCTTTTGCCGCATCGGTCACAGCTGGGAGCATGTGGATCACATCGCCCAGCGAAGAGGTTTTGATGGTCAGGAGGTTCATGTCAAGTCCGGTTTTGAGGATACCATTTCCCCAAAATGAATCCGCCCAACAAGATTGTCCATGTCAACCTCTCGAAATCATTTCGAGGCGGTGAGTTTCAAACCTTGGCTTTGATCAAGGCGCTGCACATGCAGGGGGTGCAGCAGGAGCTGGTGTGCAGAAAAAACAAGCCCCTGGCAGCTCAGGCCAGTCAAGTTGCTGGCCTGCAGGTGACTGAAGTCGGTGGGCCGCTGGGGGGACACGGTTGCCGCCAGGACGTGCAGGCCAGGACGGTGGTGCACGCACACGAAGCCCGAGCCGTGTATTGGGCCTGGCTGGAAAACCGGATCCGCCGCACCCCCTATCTTGTGACCCGACGGGTCATCAACCCGATCGGCTCGTCCTGGCTGACCCGAAAAGCCTACCAGGCGGCTTCGGCCTTGGTGGCAGTTTCTGCCTTTGCGGCCAAGGTGCTGCAGGCGCGGGTGGAGCGGCCAGTGGCGGTGGTGATGGATGCGTGCAGGGCCCTGCCCACCGTGCCGACAAGCGGCCAGGGTCTGGGGACATTGCCCGGATCACCGCGCATTGGCCATGTAGGCGAATTCGATGATGCCGTCAAAGGGCAGGGGTTGTTGATCGACGCCTTTCTGGAGCTGCTGCAAACCCGTCCTGATGCACGGCTGTTCCTGATTGGCGACGGGAAAGACAGATCGGCATTCTTGGCGCGCTACAAAGACGAAGAGCGCATCGTCTTTGTCGGTGCCGTCACCCATGTGCACGAGTGGCTGCAGCAACTGGACGTGTTTTGTTTCCCTTCCCAAATGGAGGCACTGGGCTCATCCGTTCTGGAAGCCATGCAAATGGGGGTGCCTGTGATCGTCTCCGATGCCGGAGGGCTGCCTGAACTGGTGGGCGATCAGGAGCGCGGATGGGTGGTGTCGGGCAGATCGCCTCAGGTCTGGGCAAAGGCCATACAGCAGGTGTTGCAGCATGCCGAACAAACGCAGGCCAGAGTGGCACGCGCCCAAGAATTTGTTGCTGGCCATCAGGCCCACCACATGGCCGACAAGTACCGGGCGATATATGCCGGCATGGTCGATCAACGCCGCTGATGCCTTTCGCCCAACAGCATGATTTTCAGGTATTTGTGGTACGTGGATTCGGCGCTGGAGATGGCCACCATGAGCCCCGCTCGACCGTCCAGAAAGCCCAGCCGCAGGACATAGCTTTTGAAAAACGCCCAAAAGGCATGCCCTATGGATTGACGCAAGCTGCTTGACTTGTTGTTGGCGTGCGCCGATTCGGCCGCTGCGCTGGAGTAATGCTCTAGCTTGCGCAGGTAGTCCGAATCGTTCATGTAGCTGAAGTGAATCAGGTGGTTACGAAGTTTTTCCTGGCGGCAATCGGTCCTGGGGATGAACTTTTCGTGGACAGCACTGTCCGAGAATTGACCCGCATCCCGCTTGAAGAGCCGCAACACATGGTCCGGGTACCAGCCACTGTGGCGAATGAAGTGCCCCAAAAAAGAGGACAGCCTGGGGATGAAGTAAGCCCCCGTCTCGGGGGATGTGTGAATCTTGGTCAGAATTTCCGTTTGCAATTGTGGGCTGACGCGTTCGTCGGCGTCGATGGACAACACCCATTCAAACCTGGCTTTGGACAAAGCCAGGTTTTTTTGAGGGCCAAAACCCGGCCATTGCGTGGTTTCTACCAAGACCGCCCCCATGTCCCGGGCCATCTGTTGGGTGCCATCGGTGCTGCCGGAGTCCACCACGATGATTTCGTCTGCAAACGCCACACTGCGGATGCAGTCGGCCAGGTTGTGCGACTCATTGCGCGTGATGATGATGACCGAGAGTTTTTGATCCATCGCAGCAGGTGTCATGACAGTCCCTGCAAAACCTGCTCAGGCTGGATGTCGTTCAGGCACCGGGTATGCCCCAGCGGACACTGCCGCTCGAAGCAGGGCGAGCAATCCAGCCCCAGGTAGATGACGCGGGCCTGCGGGCTCAGGGGCGGTGTGTGCTGGGGGTCGGACGAGCCGTAGAGGGCGGCCATGGGTTTGCCCAAGGCGGCGGCCACATGCATCAGGCCTGAATCGTTGCTGACGGCCGCTGTGCAAAGCGACAGCAGGTCCACCACATCGCCCAGTTCGGTCTGGCCGCACAGGTTGTGCACATGTGGACTGGCCGCAGATTGGGCAATGGTCTCGCCCACGGCGCGGTCTTTGGCCGAGCCCAGAATCCAGACCTGCTGCCCGCGGGCGATCAGGTCTTTGGCCAGTTGTGCAAAGTGTTGTGCGGGCCATTGTTTGGCCGGGCCGTATTCGGCACCAGGCATGAAGGCTGCAGCAGGGCGCTCGGTGCTCAGGCCCAAGCGGGCCAACTGGCGCACAGCGTTATCGGCATTGGCTACCAACTGGGGTGACGCCATGTCGGGGGCTTGTTTCGGATGTGGCGACAGGCCCAGGGCCACAAAGCGTTGCACCGTCATGGGCAGGGCTTGTTTGTCCAGGCACCGCCGGTCATTGAGCAGGCCAAAGCGCATTTCGCCTGTGAACCCGGTGCGAACAGGAATGCCTGCAAACCAGGGCACCAGTGCCGACTTGAGCGAACCGGGCAGCACGATGGCCTGGTCGTAGCCATGGCTTGCCAGTTCTCGGCCCAAACGCCAACGGGTGCGCAGATCCAGCTGGCCGTGGCCCAGCGGCATGGTGATGCCGCGCCGCACCTGCGGCATGCGCTGCAGGATGGGCAACGACCATTGCGGCGCGAGCACGTCGATTTGCAGGCCGGGGTGCTGGGCCTGCAGGGTCATGAACAGGCTTTGCGCCATGACCATGTCCCCGACCCATGAGGGGCCGACAACGAGGATGCTTCGCGCCTGGCTCATCCGGTCACAGGCCGCGTTGTTGCAGCCAGGCCATGTAGCGCTGCACCCCTTGTTCCACGCTCAGGAAAGGCTTGTCGTAACCCGCCTGGCGCAGCAGGCCCATGTCCGCCTGGGTGTAGCTCTGGTAGCGGCCCTTGAGGTGGTCGGGGAAAGCGATGTACTCGATCTGCCCGCGCTGGTGGTGCGCGATGACGGCGTTGGCCACGTCGTTGAAGCTTTGCGCACGGCCGGTGCCGCAGTTGAAAATGCCGCTGACCTCGGGGTGGTCCAGCAGCCAGAGGTTGACCGCCACCACATCTTCCACATGGATGAAGTCACGTTCCTGACCGCCGGGGCCGTAGCCATCACAGCCTTCAAACAGGCGCACCGTGTCGCCGCCCTTGAGCTGCTGCTGCATGTGAAAAGCCACGCTGGCCATGCTGCCCTTGTGCTGCTCGCGCGGGCCGTACACATTGAAGTAGCGCAGGCCGACCACCGGACTCTGGATGCCCTTGAGCAGGGGGCGCAGGTGCTCGTCAAACAGGAATTTGGAGAAAGCGTAGGCGTTGAGCGGGTGCTCGTTGCCCCGGTCTTCCTTGAACACGGTGCCGCCGCCATAAACCGAGGCCGATGAGGCGTAATAAAAGGGCATGCGCTGCGCGGTGGTCCAGCCCAGCAGGGCCTTGGTGTATTCGTAGTTGACGCGCATGACAAACTTGCCGTCCCACTCGGTGGTGGCCGAGCAGGCGCCCTGGTGGAACACCGCCTCAACCGGACCGAAGCACTGACCGGACTGAACGCGTTGCAAAAAATCGTCTTTGTCGAGGTAGTCGCGGATGTGGGCGTCCGACAGGTTCAGACACTTGCGGCCGTCGGTCAGGTCGTCCACCACCAGAATGTCGGTGATGCCCCGGGCGTTGAGACCCTGGACGATGTTGCTGCCAATGAAGCCGGCGCCGCCGGTGACGATGATCATGTGGGGTTCACCTCGGATGAAGCGGAAAACAATTGCGTGGTGCAGTCCAGCAGGCTGACGAAATGGCCATCGGCTTGAACGGGCACAGCGCCAGACTCGGGGTTGTCGGACTGCACCAGGTAAGCACGGCCTACGCCGGCTGCGCGCGCGGCTTCGATGTCACTGGGCTTGTCACCCACCATCAAAGACTCGGCCAAAGACAGACCCAGCTCGCGCGTGGCCTGCAGCAGCAGGCCCGGCTCGGGTTTGCGGCAGTCGCAGTCGATGGCGAGTTCCGGCACAGAACCCTTGGGGTGGTGCGGACAGTGGTACACGCCGTCGAGCTTGACGCCTTGACCGGCCAGCTCTTGTTGCAGGGCTTCGGTCAGCGCCCGGTATTGCGCTTCGGTGTAGTAGCCGCGTGCCAGGCCCGATTGGTTGGTGACGATGACCAGTGCGTAGCCCGCGTCCTGCAGGCGGCGCATGCCGTCGATGGCGCCGGGTACGAATTCGAAATCTTCCCAGCGGTGGACGTAGGCCTTGTCTTTGTTGATGACGCCGTCGCGGTCCAGAAAGGCTGCTTTGCGACCAACAGCTTGAACAGGTTGTCGGATGCGCTTGACCAGCGCCGTGGTGGAGAACCCATCCACAAACGGGATGGCCACCGATTGGCCGCCCCAGCTGCGGACCACACGGGTCTCTTCCAGCGTTTCCATGTCGTAATCGCCGCCTTTGACGTAAATGTCGGGGCGAATGGCTTGGATCAGTTCGACCGGCGTGCGGGTGTCAAAAAAGGTGACCAGCGCGACCGAGGCCAAACCCGCCAGCACATAGGCCCGGTCTTGGGCTGCGTTCAGGGGGCGGTCCGGCCCTTTGCCCAGCATGCGGGCCGAGGCATCGGAGTTGACGGCGATCAGCAGCGAGCCACCCAGCTCGGCGGCGCGGTGCAAATAGCTCACATGGCCGCGGTGCAACACGTCGAACACACCATTGGTCATGACCAGGGGACGGGGCAGCGTGGCCAGTTTGCTTTGCAGGTCTTGCGGCAGGCAGATTTTGTCTTCGAGGCTCATCTGCGGCTCACCCGTGCAGTTCGTCGTAGGTCAGTGACGCGGTGCCAAACTTGGCCACCACCAGACCGCCTGCACGGTTGGCCAGTGCCATGGCCTGGGGCAGGCCCACGCCGCAAGCGACCATCAGCGCCAGGGTGGCGATCACGGTGTCGCCGGCACCGGTCACATCGGCCACTTCGCGGGTTTGTGCCGGGACCGAGGTCACACGGTCGGCCTCAAAAAGCGTCATGCCTTCTTCGGACCGGGTCACCAGCAGGGCTTGCAGGCCCAGCTTCTGACGCAGGGCCTGTGCCTTGTCGTGCAGCTGGGCTTCACCAGACCATGAACCCACCACCTGCGCCAGTTCAGCGCGGTTGGGGGTGATGACGCTGGCGCCGCTGTAACGCGCCCAGTCGCTGCCTTTGGGATCGATCAGCACCGGCTTGCCGGCCGCACGGGCCAGCTCGATCATGCGGGGGATGTGGGCCAAGCCGCCCTTGCCGTAGTCGGAGAACAGCACCGCATCGTGCGCGGCCAGCAAGGCTTCAAAGCGGTCCAGCATGCCGGCCAGAACTTCATGGTCAGGCTCTTTCTCGAAGTCGATGCGCAGCATCTGCTGGCTGCGGCCAATCACGCGCAGCTTGACGATGGTTTCCATGCCCGGGTCTTCGCCCAGCTCAGCGTCGATGCCCTTGCGTGCCAGCAACTCGCGCAGGCTTCTCGCGGCGTCGTCCTGACCCACCATGCTCAGCAGCGTGACGCGAGCGCCCAAAGTGCGCACGTTGAGGGCCACGTTGGCCGCACCGCCCAGGCGGTTTTCTTCGCGCTGGATGTGCACCACCGGCACGGGGGCCTCGGGCGAGATGCGGGCGACTTCGCCGTGCCAGTAGCGGTCAAGCATGACATCGCCCACCACCAGAATGCGGCAGGCGGCAAGGCGTTCGCGGGTCGGGAGCTGGGCGCCGCTCATGCCAAACCGAGTTCCTGCTCGATCAGACCGCACAGCGTGTGGCCGATCAGGATGTGGCATTCCTGGATGCGGGCGGTGACGGCATGCTGCACCACGATGCTGTGCGTGCACAGGCCGCGCAGCTTGCCACCGTCACGCCCCAGCAGACCCAGGGTCTGCATGCCCAGCTTTTGTGCTTCCTCCACGGCTCGGATCACATTGCCCGAATTGCCCGAGGTGGAAATGCCGATCAGCAGGTCTTCCTTTCGGCCCAGACCAGCCACTTGTCGGGCAAACACCTCATCAAACGAATAATCGTTACCGATGCAGGTGAGGGCCGAGGTGTCGGTGGACAGGGCCACCGCCGCCAGAGGCTTGCGGTCCTTGATGAAGCGGCCGGTCAGCTCGGCCGCCAGGTGCTGGCTGTCAGCGGCCGAGCCGCCATTGCCGCAAAACAGGATCTTGCCCCCGCGCTGCAGGGTTTGCGCCGCCATCAGGCCAGCGCGCTGCACATCACCGTCCAGGCTGTGCAGTGTGGCCAGCAGGGCGTTGTGTTCCTCAAGGTTCTGGAGAAAGAGCGACATGGACGTTTAGCCGAGCTGGCGTTTTTTGACCGATTTTTGCTTGGGTTTGGCACGCTTGATCTGCCCGCCCGAGGTCAGGCGCTGGTTGCCCAGCACTTTGACGTGCTTGACTTCCGGCTTCTGGCCGCCCCGTTTGCTGAATTTGAGCACCTTGAACTCGCGCGGACCGGGCATGCGGTCCTCGTCTGCGGTTTTCTCTTTTTCGGGCTGTGGGCGCCAAAGCACCAGCAACTTGCCAATGTGCTGGATGGGCGCAGCATTGAGCTGGTCGGCCAGCTGCATGTAAATGGCTTCGCGGGCGGTGCGGTCATCTCCGAGCACACGGATTTTGATCAGGCCGTGGGCCTTGAGTGCAGCGTCGGCCTCTTTGACGACAGCGGCCGTCAGGCCATCGTTGCCAATCATGACCACGGGGTCGAGGTGGTGGGCGTCGGCGCGATGGACTTTGCGCTGGGCGGGAGTCAGTTGGATTTGGGGCATGCGGCTATTATCCCAGCTTGGACAGGAAAACATGAAAGTCAAGACCAAAAGCAAGAAGGTCAACAAGGCGTGGCTCAACGACCACGTCAATGACCCCTATGTCAAGCTCGCTCACAAAGAGGGCTACCGCGCCCGTGCGGCCTACAAACTCAAGGAAATCGACGAAGCCCTGGGGCTGATCAAGCCTGGCCACCGGGTGGTGGACTTGGGTTCGGCCCCTGGCGCCTGGAGCCAGTACGTGCGGCGCAAGCTCTCGCCGCAGGGTGCCGCTGTGGGCGAACTCAATGGCGCCATCGTCTCGATTGACCTGTTGCCCATGGAACCGATCGAGGGCGTGCAGTTTTTGCAGGGTGACTTCCGTGAGGCCGAGGTGCTGGCCCAGCTGGAGGCCTTGCTTGGGGGGCACAAGCTGGACGCGGTGGTGTCTGACATGGCCCCCAACCTGTCGGGTGTGGAGTCGGTGGACGCCGCCCGCATCAGCCATCTGATCGAGCTGGCGGTCGATTTTGCCCAGCAGCACCTCAAGCCCGAGGGTGCGCTGGTGGTCAAAGTTTTTCATGGCAGCGGCTACAGCCAACTGGTGCAGCTGTTCAAGGACACTTTCAAGGTGGTCAAACCGCTCAAACCCAAGGCCTCTCGGGACCGTTCGTCCGAGAATTTCCTGGTCGGTATCGGCCTCAAAAATGCCTGAGGCCGGGCTTGGCCAGGGCGATATCTCCCTGTTTCACAAGGCCATAAGCTGCGTTTGTGCGGATTGAGCACCGGGCAGCCCTAAAATGACACACTTATTGGTTTTGCAAGTTTTCGACTGGAGCCCCGCTTGAATAACCCCTGGTTTTCCAAAATTGCCGTCTGGATGGTGATTGCCATGGTGCTGTTCACTGTTTTCAAACAGTTTGACAGCCGAGGCACCGCTGGCGCGGGCTACATGGGCTATTCCGATTTTCTGGAAGAGGTTCGGGCCAACCGGATCAAGAGCGCGACCATTCAGGAAGGGCAGGGCGGCACCGAGATTGTCGCCACGACCACCGACGAACGCCGCATCAAGACCACCGCCACCTACCTCGACCGCGGCCTGGTGGGCGATCTGATCAACAACGGCGTCAAATTCGACGTCAAACCCCGCGAAGAAGGCTCGCTGCTCATGACCCTGCTGGTCAGCTGGGGGCCGATGCTGCTCCTGATTGGCGTGTGGGTGTATTTCATGCGCCAGATGCAGGGCGGCGGCAAGGGCGGTGCTTTCAGCTTTGGCAAGTCCAAGGCGCGCATGCTCGACGAGAACAACAACCAAGTGACCTTTGCCGACGTGGCCGGCTGCGACGAGGCCAAGGAAGAGGTCAAAGAGGTGGTTGACTTCCTGAAAGACCCGCAGAAATTCCAGAAACTGGGTGGCCGCATTCCGCGTGGCTTGCTGCTGGTGGGGCCCCCGGGTACCGGCAAGACGCTGCTGGCCAAGGGCATTGCCGGTGAAGCCAAGGTGCCGTTCTTCAGTATTTCGGGTTCGGACTTTGTCGAGATGTTTGTTGGCGTGGGCGCGGCCCGTGTGCGCGACATGTTCGAAAACGCCAAGAAGAACGCCCCCTGCATCATCTTCATCGACGAAATCGACGCTGTGGGTCGCCAGCGCGGTGCGGGTCTGGGTGGCGGCAACGATGAGCGTGAACAGACCTTGAACCAGATGCTGGTCGAGATGGACGGCTTTGAGACCAATATGGGCGTGATCGTGGTGGCTGCCACCAATCGCCCCGACATTCTGGACGCCGCCTTGCTGCGCCCGGGCCGTTTCGACCGCCAGGTCTATGTCACGCTACCCGACATCCGCGGCCGCGAGCAGATCCTGAACGTGCACATGCGCAAGATCCCGATCGGGCAGGACGTCAAGGCCGAAGTGATTGCCCGCGGCACGCCCGGCATGAGTGGTGCCGATCTGGCCAACCTGTGCAACGAAGCCGCCCTGATGGCCGCTCGCCGCAACGCCCGTGTGGTCGAGATGCAGGACTTCGAGAAGGCCAAGGACAAGATCCTCATGGGTCCCGAGCGCAAGAGCATGGTCATGCCTGAGGAAGAGCGCCGCAACACGGCCTACCATGAAGCCGGCCACGCCCTGATCGGCAAACTGCTGCCCAAGTGCGACCCGGTGCACAAGGTCACCATCATCCCGCGTGGTCGCGCCTTGGGCGTCACCATGAGCCTGCCCGAAAAAGACCGCTACAGCTACGACCGCGAGTACATGCTCAACCAGATCAGCATGCTGTTCGGTGGCCGCATTGCTGAAGAAGTGTTCATGAACCAGATGACCACGGGGGCTTCCAACGACTTCGAGCGCGCCACCTCGATCGCCCGTGACATGGTCATGCGCTACGGCATGACCGACGCCCTGGGCCCGATGGTCTATGCCGAAAACGAAGGTGAAGTGTTCCTGGGCCGTTCGGTCACCAAGACCACCCACATGAGCGAGCAGACCATGCAGAAGGTGGACTCCGAGGTGCGTCGCATCATCGATGAGCAGTACGGCCTGGCCCGTCGCCTGATCGAGGAACACAGCGACAAGATGCACGCCATGGCCAAGGCCCTGCTGGACTGGGAGACCATCGACTCGGAACAGCTCGATGACATCATGGCAGGCCGAGAGCCGCGTCCATCCAAGGACTGGACGCCACGCACCCCCTCGTCCGGTGGTGGCAGCGGTGGCAGTGGCGCTTTGCCCAGCCAACCTGCTCCGACGGCGGCATAAGCCGCCCACCCAGCGCACGGGGCTTCGGCCCCGTTGTTTATTTCAGGGACCCGAAGACGCATGATCTGGCAAACCAGCCGCTTTGACATTGAGCTTGAAACGCCTCGCATCCTGGGCATCGTCAACCTCACGCCCGATTCGTTTTCGGACGGCGGTCGGCACGACTCTGTCCAGGCCGGTTTGCGGCATGCCGAGCAGCTTTTGAAGGATGGCGCCGACATGCTGGACATCGGTGGCGAGTCCACGCGCCCGGGGTCACCGGTGGTGCCCGCAGACGAAGAGTGGCGCCGCATGGAAGGCTTTTTGCATGAGGCCGTGCGATGGAATGTGCCGCTGTCGGTGGACACTTACAAGGCCGAGACCATGCGCAAGGCGCTCGATGTGGGGGTGGACATCGTCAATGACATCTGGGCCCTGCAACAACCCGGTGCCGAGGCCGTGGTGGCCGCCCACCCGCGCTGCGGGGTGTGCCTGATGCACATGCACCGCGATCCGCAAACCATGCAAAAAGCCCCCATGCAGGGCGATGTGTTGCCTGCGGTGGCTGACTTTTTGCAACAACGTGCCCAGGCCTTGCGTCTGCAAGGTGTGGCAAGCGCACGCATCGTGCTCGACTATGGCATCGGCTTTGGCAAGACGGTCGAGCAAAACTTCAGCCTGCTGGCGCGCCAACAGGACTTGCTGACCCTGGGCTACCCGCTGTTGGCAGGTTGGTCGCGCAAGTCTTCGCTGGGGGCGGTGCTGGCACGCGATGGCGTGACGCCCGAGCCCGCGCAGCGACAAGCCGCCAGCGTGGCGGCCGCCTTGCTGGCTGTGGAGCGGGGTGCCCGCATTGTGCGCGTGCACGATGTGCGTGAAACGGCCGATGCGCTGCGTGTGTGGCGGCAGCTTGGCCATCCAGCGGCGTCAGTCGCTTGAGCAGACCCATCGCTAGAATCCATTGTTTACAAAAACAGGAACACCCCATGGCGCGACAGTATTTCGGCACCGACGGTATCCGCGGCCGTGTGGGCCAGAGCCCCATCACCCCCGATTTCGTGTTGCGTCTGGCCCATGCGGTGGGCCGTGTCCTCAAGGCTGCCGAAGCGCACCCGGTGGTGCTGATTGGCAAGGACACCCGCATCTCCGGCTACATGCTCGAAAGTGCGCTGGAATCGGGCTTCAATTCGGCGGGTGTGGATGTGCTGCTCCTGGGGCCGGTGCCCACGCCTGCGGTGGCTTACCTCACGCGTGCCCAGCGCGCCAGTCTGGGCGTGGTCATCAGCGCCAGCCACAACCCGTTTGAAGACAACGGCATCAAGTTTTTCAGCGCCGAAGGCACCAAACTGTCCGATGACTGGGAAATCGCCGTTGAAGCGGCCTTGCAGGCGCCGCCCGCCTGGGCCGATTCGGCAGCCTTGGGCAAAACCCGCCGCCTCGACGATGCGGCCGGGCGTTATATCGAATTTTGCAAAAGCACTTTCCCCAACCACCTCTCGCTCAAGGGTTTGCGCATCGTGGTCGATGCCGCGCACGGCGCGGCCTACCAGATCGCGCCCAAGGTCTTCCACGAACTGGGGGCGGATGTGTTTTCGATCGGATGTGCGCCAGACGGCCTGAACATCAACAAGGGGGTTGGGGCAACCCACCCGCAGGCCTTGGTCGAGGCTGTCAAGCTGCACCGGGCTGACATTGGCATCGCGCTGGACGGTGACGCCGATCGCCTGCAAATCGTGGACGCTTCGGGTCGCCTTTTCAATGGTGACGAATTGCTGTACTTGATGGTCCGTGAGCGCCTGGACCGGGGTGTGGCGGTGCCTGGTGCTGTGGGGACCCTGATGACCAATATGGCGGTTGAGGTGGCGCTCAAGGCCAAAGGGGTCGAGTTTGTGCGCGCGAAGGTGGGTGACCGCTATGTGCTCGAAGTGTTGGCCGATAAAGGCTGGCTGCTGGGCGGTGAGGGCTCCGGCCACTTGCTGGCACTCGACAAACACACCACCGGCGATGGACTGGTCAGTGCCCTGCAGGTGCTGCAGGCCTGTGTGGCCAGTGGCAAAACCTTGGCGCAACTGCTCGAAGACGTTGCGCTGTTCCCGCAAACGCTGATCAATGTCCGACTGCAGCCCGGTTTTGACTGGAAAAACCATGCCCCCTTGAAAGTGGCCACGCAAGAGGCCGAAGCTGCGCTGGGCGATGCAGGCCGGGTGCTGATCCGCGCCAGCGGCACCGAGCCCCTGGTGCGGGTGATGGTCGAGGCCCGCGATGCGGCGCTGGCCCAGCAGACCGCCGAGCGCATTGCCGCCACGCTTCAGTAAATCAGCCGCTCAGGCCGCACTTCCTGCAGGATGGTGGTGGCGATTTCTTCAATTGATTTGGTGGTGGTGGACAGCCAGCGGATGCCCGAGCGGCGCATCATCGCTTCCGCCTCGGCCACTTCCATGCGGCAATTCTCCAGACTGGCGTAGCGCGAATTGGGGCGCCGTTCGGTACGGATTTCGGACAGGCGCTCGGGCTGGATGGTCAGGCCGAAAATCTTTTTGCGGTAAGGCACCAGGGCCGGGGGGAGCTGGCGGCGCTCAAAGTCTTCGGGAATGAGCGGGTAGTTGGCGGCCTTAAGGCCGTGCTGCATGGCCAGGTACAGGCTGGTCGGGGTTTTGCCGCTGCGGCTCACACCCACCAGGATCACGTCCGAACCTTCCAGGTCCTTGTGCGACTGCCCATCGTCATGCGCCAGCGAGAAGTTGATGGCCTCGATGCGGTCGTGGTATTCCTTGCTCTTGCTCACGTCCGAAAAGCGGCCTACCCGGTGGTGCGACTTGATGCCCAGCTCGCGTTCGATTGGCTGCACAAAGGTGCTGAACATGTCCAGCATCATGCCTTGGCAGTTTTCCTTGAGCGCCTGCAGCACCTCCATATTGACCAGGGTGATGAAAACCAGCGCCTTGGCGCCCTCCACCTCGCAGGTGTGGTTGATCTGCCGCACCGCCTGGTGGGCCTTGTCGATGGTGTCGATGAACGGCAGGCGCACATGCCGGGTTTTCATGTCGAACTGGGCCAGGATGGCGTTGCCGAAAGTCTCGGCCGTGATGCCAGTCCCGTCGGAGACGAAAAATACGGTTCGAAGGGCCATGTCTGCAAAAAATATCAAATCGGCAAGGGCCGGGGCGCCCCTACAATGAAACCCATTATCCACCGCCCCGTGCCTCGCCCATTCGAAGAAATACACGGCGTTGCCGCTGGCCTGGAGCCCAGTTTTTAACTTTGGAGTCTTTCATGTCCAACCTGTTCGAGGCGACCACCCTGGTCGTGCCCTTTGAAAAACTGCGGATGGCCGACGTCGAGATCGTCGGCGGCAAGAATGCCAGCCTGGGGGAGATGATTTCCCAGCTGCCAGCAGGGGTCAAAGTGCCCACTGGCTTTGCCACCACAGCCCACGCTTTCCGCGAATTCCTGAAATTTGACGGCTTGTCGGATCGCATCAATGCCAAGCTCGATGCGCTGGACACCGAGGATGTGCGCGCGCTGGCCGCCGTGGGCGCCGAGATCCGTGCCATGGTGGAAGCCCAGCCTTTCCCGGCCGACCTGGAACAAGCCATCCGCGAAGCCTTCACCACTTTGCAAGGCGGCCACGCAGAAGCCTCGTTTGCCGTGCGCTCTTCGGCCACCGCCGAAGACCTGCCCGACGCTTCCTTTGCTGGTCAGCAGGAAACCTTCCTGAACGTGGTGGGCATCGACGATGTGCTGCACAAGATGAAAGAGGTGTTCGCTTCGCTCTACAACGACCGCGCCATCAGCTACCGCGTGCACAAGGGTTTTGCCCACGCCGACGTGGCCCTGTCGGCGGGCGTGCAGCGCATGGTCCGCTCCGACCTGGGGGCGGCAGGCGTCATGTTCACCATCGACACCGAATCGGGCTTCGAGGACGTGGTCTTCATCACCTCCAGCTACGGCCTGGGCGAAACGGTGGTGCAGGGCGCGGTCAACCCCGACGAGTTCTATGTGCACAAGCCCATGCTGGCGGCCGGCAAGCGCGCGGTGATTCGCCGCAACCTGGGCTCCAAGCTGATCGAGATGGTGTTCTCCACACCCGAAGAAAAAGTGGCCACTGGCAAGCTGGTCAAGACCGTGGATGTGCCGACCGAACTGCGCAACCGCTACAGCCTGAGCGATGCCGATGTCGAGCAACTGGCGCATTACGCGCTGGTGATCGAAAAGCACTACGGTCGCCCGATGGACATCGAGTGGGGCAAGGACGGCAACGACGGCCAGCTCTACATCCTGCAGGCCCGTCCCGAGACTGTGAAGAGCCAGGCCAAAGGTGCGGCCGAGCTGCGCTACAAGCTCAAAGGCCATTCCACCGTGCTGGCCGAAGGCCGTGCCATTGGCCAAAAAATCGGTACCGGCCCGGTGCGTCTGGTGCACAACATCAACGAAATGGACAAGGTCCAGCCCGGCGATGTGCTGGTGACCGACATGACCGACCCCAACTGGGAGCCTGTGATGAAGCGCGCCAGCGCCATCGTGACCAACCGGGGCGGGCGCACCTGCCACGCGGCCATCATCGCGCGCGAGCTGGGTATCCCGGCCGTGGTGGGCTGCGGCCACGCGACCGAGCAGCTCAAGGACGGCACGCTGGTGACGGTGAGCTGCGCCGAGGGGGACACTGGCCGCATCTACGACGGCTTGCTGGAAACCGAAGTCACCGAAGTCAAGCGTGGCCAGATGCCCGAGATTGCCACCAAGATCATGATGAACGTGGGTAACCCCCAGCTGGCCTTTGACTTTGCCCAGCTGCCCAACGCGGGCGTGGGTCTGGCCCGTCTGGAGTTCATCATCAACAACAACATCGGCGTGCACCCCAAGGCCATCCTGGACTACCCGGCCATCGATGCCGACCTGAAAAAGGCGGTGGAGTCGGTGGCCCGTGGCCATGCTTCGCCGCGCGCTTTCTACGTGGACAAGGTGGCCGAGGGCGTGGCCTCGATCGCGGCGGCTTTCTGGCCCAAGCCGGTCATCGTGCGTCTGTCGGACTTCAAGAGCAACGAATACCGCAAGCTGATCGGCGGCAGCCGCTACGAGCCGGAAGAAGAAAACCCGATGCTGGGTTTCCGGGGCGCCACACGCTACATCAGCGAGGACTTCGGCGAGGCTTTTGCCATGGAATGCGAGGCGCTCAAACGCGTACGCGGCGAGATGGGCCTGACCAACGTGCAGGTGATGGTGCCCTTTGTGCGCACCCTCAAGCAGGCCGAGCGTGTGACGCAGCTCTTGGCCAGCCGCGGTCTGGTGCGTGGTGAAAACGAGCTCAAGCTGATCATGATGTGCGAGGTCCCGACCAACGCCATCCTGGCCGACCGTTTCCTGCAGTTCTTTGACGGTTTTTCGATCGGCTCCAACGACCTGACTCAGCTGACCCTGGGCCTGGACCGCGACTCGGGCATGGAATTGCTGGCTGCCGATTTTGACGAGCGCGACCCGGCCGTGACCACCCTGATCGAGCAAGCCATCAAGGCTTGTCTGGCTCAAGGCAAGTACATCGGCATCTGCGGCCAAGGCCCCAGTGACCACCCGGATTTTGCCCAGTGGTTGATGAGCCAGGGCATCAGCTCGATCTCGCTGAACCCCGACACCGTGGTCGAAACCTGGACCCTGCTGGGGCAGGCCAAGGCCTGAGGCCCTTCTGCCCATGAGCAGCCAGGACAAAGCGGGCATGGCGGTCAGCTACCGCTGGCGCGTGCACCGCAATGTCCTGCTGTTTGTGTTTTTGCTGGTGTCGCTTTTGGGGGCGATGGCCTGGGCCGAGCAGTCAGGCCTGTCACGCAACCTGATTGGCCCGATCTTCCTGTTCAGCACGGTGATGATCTATGCCCTGATCGGCATTTCGGGGCGCACCAGCAATGCCGAGGAATACTTTGTGGCGGGTCGGCGCATTCCGGCCATGTACAACGGCATGGCCACTGCGGCTGACTGGATGAGCGCTGCGTCCTTCATCAGCCTGGCCGGGGCACTTTATCTGCAGGGTTTTTCGGGCACTGGCAAGCAGCCGGGTGGCCTGGCCTATGTGATGGGTTGGACCGGCGGTTTTTGTCTGGTGGCGCTGCTGATTGCGCCACAGTTGCGGGCCATGAAACTCTATACCTTGCCCGATTTTTTCCGCGTGCGCTACGGCGGAGACTGGCCCCGTTGGCTCGCCGCGCTGGCGGCCATGACCGTGTCTTTCACCTACGTGGTGGCTCAGATTTACGGCATTGGCTTGATTGCCTCGCGTCTGACCGGGGTGCAGTTCGAGATCGGCATCCTGCTGGGCTTGGGCGGGGTGCTGCTGTGCTCGTTTCTGGGCGGCATGCGCGCCATCACCTGGACGCAGGTGGCGCAGTACATCGTGCTGTTGCTGGCTTTCCTGATTCCAGTGTCCTGGCTGGCCTACAAACAGTTGGGCACCCCGGTGGCGCCTTTGGCCTATGGGGTGCAGCTGGCCAAGATCGAAGCGATGGAGAACCAGTTGCTCGGCGACCCGGCCGAGCTGGAGGTGCGCCAAGCCTTTGCCCGCCGTGCCCGCATGTACGAAGCGCGCTTGCAGGACGTGGACCGCGCCATGGCCGAGCTGCGTTACGAGTTGGAGCAGCGCATTCGCCTGCTCAAGGCGCAGGGTGCTGACTTTGCCACCGTGGCACAGGCCCGGCGTGAGTTGCTGGCCGTACCGCATGACCCTGCCCAGGCACGCGAGCAATGGACGCGCGCCTTGCGCGAAAACCAGGAGCGCGCGGGTCCCCTGGGTGGCATGCCACGCCATGCGCAGGCGTTTCGTGGTGACCCGGCAGGGGACGCCGCGTCACGCCAGGCGTTTGACGACTCGCGCACCAATTTCATGGCCTTGGCGCTGTGCCTGATGCTGGGCACTGTGGGGCTGCCCCACCTGCTCACCCGCTACTACACCTTGTCCAGTCCGGCCGAGGCCCGCACCTCGGTGGCGTGGTCGCTGTTTTTCATTGCCTTGCTGTATGTGGGCACGCCCGCGCTGGCGGTGCTGGTCAAGTTCGAGGTGCTGCACAACCTGGTGGGCAGCAGTTTTGAGGATTTACCTGGTTGGATCGCCCAATGGGCTCGGTTGGACCCGGGCTTGATCGATGTGACGGATGTGAACGGGGACCGCATCGTACAGCTGGGTGAGATTCGGTTGGGGGCGGACTTGGTGATGTTGGCCACGCCAGAACTGGGTGGCATGCCTTTTGTGGTGTCCGGTCTGGTGGCTGCCGGTGGGCTGGCCGCTGCTTTATCCACTGCCGACGGTTTGTTGCTGACCATCAGCAACGCCCTGGTGCACGATCTGGGCTCACAGCAGGAGCAAACCGACCGAATGGCTGAACGGCGTGTGATCTTGTCCAAATTTGCCCTGCTGGCGGTGGCCATGCTGGCGGCTTTTGTGGCGGCGCTCAAGCCTGCCGAAATCCTGGCGCTGGTGTCCACTTCCTTTTCGCTGGCTGCTTCGGCTTTTTTCCCGGCCATGGTCTGCGGCCTGGCCAGTGCGCGGGTGGACCGTCGATCGGCAGTGCTGGGTATGCTGGCGGGGCCACTGGTGACCATCGCCTACATGGTGCTCAATTCGCCCGCATACCGGCACTTTTGGGGGCTGGCCCCTGAAGCAGGGCTGTGGTGGGGCGTACAGCCCATCTCGGCCGGGGTGTTTGGTGTGCCTGCAGGCTTTGCGGCCATAGGTCTGGGCGTGCTCTGGAGCGCCTGGCGGCCCATGCGCACGGACCGTCCCCATTCCGACGAGCGCACCCTTTCCGGGCCTGGGCTATAATCCGTAGTTCCCTTGCTGCACCCCGAACCGACGCCGGGGGCGGCTTCCATCATCCACAAGGAGTTTCAATGCGTCATTACGAAATCATTTTGCTGATCCATCCGGATCAAAGCGAACAGGTTCCGGCCATGCTGGAGCGTTACAAGGGCATGATCACCACCGGTGGCGGCAAGATCCACCGTGTTGAAGACTGGGGTCGTCGTCAACTGGCTTACCAGATCAACAAGCTGGCCAAAGCCCACTACCTGTGCGTCAACATCGAAGCCGATCTGGCTGTGATGGCTGAACTCGAACACGCCTTCAAGTTCAACGATGCCGTGCTGCGTCACTTGACGGTCCAGAAGAAGAAAGCCGACACCGCGCCTTCTTCCATGATGAAGACTGTCGAGCGTGAAGAAGCCCGCAAGGCCCAGCAAGCCGAATTTGCAGCCTGATCCTGCCTGATTCAAGGGGAGTGAACCACACCGACCTGATCGCCTGTATCGCCGAGCTCTCTGCTCTGCGTTACACCCCGGCCGGATTGCCAGCCTTGGACCTGATGCTTGAGCACAGTTCCCAGCAGCAAGAAGCCGGGCACCCGCGGCAGGTGAGCCTGAAGATTCGCGCGCTGGCCCTGGGCACCCAGGCCGAGCGGCTCTCCAGGCAGCCGGTGGGCAGCCAATGGCGGTTTCAGGGTTTCCTGGCCACCCCCCGACAAGGCAGGAGCGTTGTGCTCCACATTCAAGAGTTTCAGCAAGATTAATTTCAGGAGGCCCTCATGGCCACTTTCAAAAAATTCGACAAGAACAAGCGCCCCAAGCGCAACACCCAGTCCCTGCTGTTCAAGCGCAAGCGTTTCTGCCGCTTCACCGTGGCTGGCGTGGAAGAAATCGACTACAAAGACGTCGACACACTGCGTGATTTCATCGCCGAAAACGGCAAGATCATTCCCGCACGCCTGACCGGCACCCGCGCCATCTACCAGCGCCAGCTCAACACCGCCATCAAGCGCGCCCGCTTCCTGGCCTTGCTGCCGTACAGCGATCAGCACAAAGTCTAAGGAGAACAACCATGCAAATCATCCTGCTCGAAAAGGTTGTGAACCTGGGTAACCTGGGCGATATCGTCAAAGTCAAAGATGGCTATGCCCGCAACTTCCTGATCCCGTCGGGCCGCGCCCGCCGTGCCACCGAAGCCAACAAGGCCGAATTCGAAGCCCGCCGCGCCGAGCTCGAAAAAGCCGCTGCTGCCAAGCTGGCCGAAGCCCAAGCCCTGGGCGAGAAGCTCAACGGCCTGTCCATCAAGTTGACCCAGAAGGCCGGCGTCGACGGTCGCCTGTTCGGCTCCGTGACCAACCATGACATCGCTGAAGAACTGACCAAGCAGGGCTTCGCCGTGGCCAAGGCCCAGGTGCGCATGCCCAACGGTCCGATCAAGACCGTCAGCGACTCCACCGTGTCCGTGGCCCTGCACACCGACGTGGCTGTGGACGTGAACGTGGTGGTGTACGGCGAAACCGCCTGATCTTTCTCGCTCACGCGAAAGCCGCCGTCCCTCGGGACCGGCGGCTTTTTTTCTGGACTTTGTCCTTCGATCTCCACCGAAGACCCACTGCTTATCCACAGCTTTGTCCCATGACGCCGCCACGCCCTCGGGGTACGATGCGGTTTTGATGTTTTTGCCATGTCCGCCGTCTATTCCGACCACCTGAACGACCTGCCGATTGACTTCACTGCCGACCAGCAGGTGGCCCAATTGCGCGTACCGCCGCACTCCATCGAGGCCGAATCCAGCGTACTGGGTGGGTTGCTGCTGGACAACGGCGCTTGGGACCGCGTTGGCGACCTCTTGGTGGATGGCGATTTCTACCGTCACGAACACCAGCTGACCTATGCCGCCATTGGTGCGCTGGTCAACGCATCCAAACCGGCCGATGTGATCACGGTGTTTGAACACCTGCAGAACCAGGGGCATGCCGAGGCCGTGGGGGGATTGGCTTACCTCAACTCGTTGGCGCAGTACGTGCCCAGCGCGAGCAACATCCGCCGCTACGCCGAGATCGTGCGCGAGCGTTCCATCTTGCGAAAACTGGTCACGGCCAGCGACGAAATCGCCACCAACGCCTTCAACCCCAAGGGCAAGGCCATCGACCGCATCCTGGACGAAGCCGAGCAGAAGATCTTCAACATTGGGGAAGAGGGCTCGCGCATGAAGCAGGGCTTTCAGTCCATGGACTCGCTGGTGGTTGATCTGCTCGACCGCGTGCAGGAGATGGCCGATAACCCCAATGACATCACTGGCGTGCCGACAGGATTCATTGATCTTGATCGCATGACCTCCGGCCTGCAGGCCGGAGACCTGGTGGTGTTGGCTGCACGTCCGTCCATGGGCAAGACTGCCTTCGCCATCAACATCGCCGAGCATGTGGCACTCAACGAAGGCCTGCCGGTGGCTGTGTTCTCGATGGAAATGGGGGCCGCTCAGCTGGCGGTGCGTGTGGTGGGCTCGATTGGCCGGGTGGATCAAGGCCACTTGCGCACCGGCAAGCTCACCGACGAGGAGTGGCCGCGCCTGACCGAAGCCATCGAGCGTCTGCGCACAGTCTCTTTGCACATCGACGAAACGCCAGGCCTGACCCCGAGCGAGCTGCGCGCCAACTCGCGCCGCCTGGCCCGCCAGTGCGGCAAGCTGGGCCTGATCGTTGTGGATTACCTGCAGCTGATGAGCGGCTCCAGCGGCTCGGGTGGCGATAACCGCGCCACCGAGCTTGGCGAGATCTCGCGAGGTCTGAAAATGCTGGCCAAAGAGCTGCAATGCCCTGTGATCGCATTGTCCCAGCTCAACCGAAGCGTGGAACAGCGCACCGACAAGCGCCCCATGATGAGTGATCTGCGCGAATCCGGCGCCATCGAGCAGGATGCGGACATCATCATGTTCATCTACCGCGACGACTACTACAACAAGGACTCCAAGGACCCGGGTGTGGCCGAGATCATCATCGGCAAGCAGCGTAATGGCCCGACCGGTACCTGCCGCCTGGCCTTTCTCAAGCCGCTCACGCGCTTCGAGAGTCTGGCCGGCGGTGGCTTTGGCAGCGACGACTACTGATCAGAGCACTTCGCTGGCAAAGTCGGCCAGGCGCGAGCGTTCGCCACGGGCCAGGGTGATGTGCCCGCCGTGCGCCCAGCCCTTGAAACGGTCCACCGCATAGGTCAGACCTGAGGAGCCTTCAGTCAGGTAGGGCGTGTCGATCTGGGCGAGGTTGCCCATGCAGATGATCTTGGTGCCGGGGCCAGCGCGGGTGATCAGGGTCTTCATCTGCTTGGGCGTCAGGTTTTGCGCCTCATCGATGATGACGTACTTGTTCATGAAGGTGCGCCCGCGCATGAAGTTCATGCTCTTGATCTTGATGCGGCTCTTGATCAGCTCATTGGTGGCTGCACGCCCCCATTCGCCGGCGCCACCACCTTCGCCTTTGGCCAGAAATTCCAGGTTGTCGTCCAAAGCGCCCATCCAGGGGCCCATCTTTTCTTCTTCTGTTCCCGGCAAAAAGCCAATGTCCTCGCCCACGCTGACGGTGGCTCGGGTCATGATGATCTCGGTGTAACGGCGGTCGTCGAGCACCTGTGTCAGGCCTGCAGCCAGCGCCATCAGCGTCTTGCCGGTGCCTGCAGTGCCAGCCAGTGTGACGAAATCCACATCTGGATCGGTCAGCAGGTTCATGGCGAAGTTCTGCTCCCGGTTGCGGGTGGTCACACCCCAGACCGCATTTTTCTGATGGTTGAAGTCTTTGAGGGTGCGCAGTACCGCCGTTTTGCCACGAATTTCGGTCACGCGCGCATACAGCGCTGTCTCGCCAGGGGCCTCAAAGTACACAAACTGGTTGATCATCAATTGAGGCACCATGGGCCCGCTGATGCGGTAGAACGTATGGCTGCCTTGTTGCCAACTCTCCACGCTCTTGCCGTGCTTGGCCCAGAAGTCGGCCGGCAGCGCCAGCGCCCCCGAGTACAGCAAGTCACCGTCTTCCAGGGCCTTGTCGTTTTGGTAATCCTCGGCCTGCAGCCCCATGGCACGGGCCTTGACGCGCATGTTGATGTCCTTGGACACCAACACCACTTCGCGTGGGGCATGCAGCTTAACCAGGGCGCTGACGACCCCCAGGATCTGGTTGTCGGCCTTGCCCTGGGGCAAGGCCATTGGCAGGCTCAGGTCCAGCGGCTGGGTCTGGAAATACAGCTTGCCGCTGGCTTCGGTGAAGCCGGTGGCCGACAGCGGCAGACCTTGGCCCATGTCGGCGCCTTGTGCTGCGGCCAGGCTGTCGAGCGAGCGGCTGGCTTGGCGCGCATTGCGGGCAACCTCGGTCATGCCCTTTTTGTGACCGTCAAGTTCTTCGAGCACGATCATCGGCAGGAAGACATCGTGTTCCTCAAAGCGAAACAGGCTCATCGGGTCGTGCATCAACACATTGGTGTCGAGCACGAAGAGCTTGGTGGGGCCGCTGCTGCGGCCTTTGCGCGCGCGGCTGAGCGATTTGACCGGGGCCGCATGGCTTGCGGCCACAGCGGGCGCTGTCACGGGGGCAAAAGGCTGAACCACTGCTGTTGTATCCGATTTGCGGCTGCGGCTGCGGCTGGTGGCCGGTTTGGCAGCTGGGGCCTCGGGCAGGGCTTCAGGGGTCGCGTCAGCGGTTTCGATCTCGTTGGGGGCGCTGGCCAGGTCGTCCATGGCTTTGCGGCTGAGGCGGCTGGCGCGCTGGGTCGGGGCGGGAGGCAGGGGCATGGGATCAACAATCGCTGTGAACAAAAAAGGCAGACAAGCAAAGAAAAAGCCGCCAGGAAACCGTGGCGGCTTTTTCTTGGAGTGTCGGGCAGGAACTCAACTGCATGAAACCATTATGCACGACTCATGTGACGTGCCCGGTGACTGGCCTTGGGACTTTCCCGAGGGCCGGATGAGGGAAATCAGCCGGCCTTTTTGAGGGCCTTGACGGCCTTGAGGACTTCTTCGACGTGACCAGGTACTTTCAGGCCGCGCCACTCTTGTTTGAGCGTGCCATCGGCGCCCACCAGGAAGGTGCTGCGCTCAATGCCCTTGACCTTCTTGCCGTACATGATCTTGTTCTTGACCACGCCGAACATGTGGCACATCTTTTCTTCGGTGTCGGCGATCAGCTCGAAAGGCAGTTCAAGCTTGGTCTTGAAGTCGTCGTGGGACTTCATGTTGTCGCGCGAGACACCAAACACGGTGGCGCCAGCCTTGACGAAGTCCTTGTATTTGTCGCGGAACTGCATGGCCTCGGTGGTGCAGCCGGGAGTGTTGTCCTTGGGATAGAAGTACAGCACCATGACCTGACCCACATGGGAGGTGTTGGACACCTTCAGGCCACCGGTGGCGTTCGCTTCAAATTCGGGGAGGGGTTTGTTGAGAACGATCGCCATGTCTTTTTTCTGGATGTCGAGAACTGGAGAGGGAGTGCCAAGGTGGAGGTGGGCAGGGGGACTGACTGCTTGGCACCCAAAACCCTTATTTTACCGCGAAACACATATTCCCGGCCAAGCCCCAAAACTCACAATTCAGGATGCCTGCGGGCGTTCCAGGAGCAGGGCGGCCAGCACTTGGCGGCCTTCGCTGGCCAAAATGTTGTAAGTGCGGCAGGCGGCGGCGGTGTCCATGCTTTCCAGGCCCACGCGGGCCTGGGCAAAGCGCACGCGCCAAGCTGGGGGCGCCAGGCGCAGGCGGCTGCCGGTGCCCAGGATGACCAGTTCGGCGCCGCAGGTGCTCAGCTCGGCCAGGTGCTCGTCCCTCAGATCCTCCATGCTGCAAGGCGCCCAGGCGCAGGGCGCTTGCTGCCCCATGCTGCTGACCAGGACAGACTGCGTGAAGCGCAGATCGTCGATCTGCAGCCAGTCCTGGGTGTAGGCGCGGACCAGGGGGGCGCTGGATTTGTCGGGTTGGAGTTTCATCAACGGGGCGGCAAAGCGCCGAAAAACGGCCTGTATCTGTGGTCAAATTATAGGTTTTCCCCTGAAGACCGTACCCGGAGGGCCTTTGAAACCCATTCAGAAATCCGCCAAGCTCGCCAACGTCTGCTACGACATCCGTGGTCCCATCATGGACCGCGCGCGTCAGATGGAGGAAGAGGGTCACAAGATCATCAAGCTCAACATCGGCAACCTGGCGGTTTTTGGCTTTGATGCGCCCGAGGAAATCCAGCAGGACATGATCCGCAACCTGCCCAATTCGGCCGGTTATTCCGACAGCAAAGGCATTTTTGCGGCCCGCAAGGCGGTGATGCACGAAACCCAGAAGCAGGGCATCAAAGGCGTGACGCTGGACGATATTTACCTGGGCAACGGCGCCAGCGAACTGATCGTGATGGCCACCAATGCGCTGCTGGACAACGGCGACGAGGTGCTGCTGCCTGCACCCGACTACCCACTGTGGACGGCGGCGGCCAGCCTGTCGGGCGGCACGCCGGTGCACTACATGTGTCAGGAGTCCAACGGCTGGATGCCCGATCTGGCCGATATCCGTGCCCGCATCACGCCGCGCACCAAAGGCATTGTGGTCATCAACCCCAACAACCCCACGGGCGCGCTTTACTCGCGCGAGTTGCTTGAAGGCATTGTGGCCATCGCCCGTGAACACGGCCTGGTGATTTTTGCCGACGAGGTCTACGACAAGGTGCTCTACGACGATGTAGTGCACACGCCGATCGCCAGCCTGTCCGAGGATGTTCTGACGCTGACCTTCAACTCCTTGTCCAAGAGCTACCGCTCCTGCGGTTACCGCGCCGGCTGGATGGTGGTCTCGGGTGACAAGAAACCAGCCAAGGACTACATCGAGGGCCTGAACATGCTCTCGAACATGCGCCTGTGCGCCAATGTGCCGGGCCAGTGGGCGGTGCAAACTGCCTTGGGCGGCTACCAGAGCATCCACGAACTGGTGGGTGAGGGGGGGCGACTGCGCCGCCAGCGCGATCTGGCTTATGAGCTGATCTCGGCCATTCCGGGCGTGAGCTGCGTCAAGCCGCAAGCGGCCCTCTACATGTTCCCGCGGCTCGACCCCAAGGTCTACCCCATCCAGGACGACCAGAAGTTCTTTCTGGACCTGCTCGAGGAAACCCGCGTCATGCTGGTGCAGGGCACGGGCTTCAACTGGCCCGAACCGGACCACTTCCGCATCGTGTTCCTGCCCCACGAGGACGATCTGCGTGAAGCGATTCAACGCGTGGCCAAATTCCTCGAAGGCGCGCGCAAGCGTTTTGGCACCGAGCACCTGGCGGCCTGATCTTTTGTTTTGAAATCAGGGGCCTGCGCCCCATCTTGTTAAGCGAAGTCTTTCACCATGAAACCCATCCAAGTTGGCCTTCTCGGCATCGGTACCGTTGGCAGCGGTACGTTCAACGTCCTCCAGCGCAACGCGCAGGAAATCCAGCGCCGTGCCGGTCGTGGCATCGAGATCACCATGGTGGCCGACCTGGACGTGGCACGCGCCAAAGCGGCTGTGGGTGAGGGCGTGCAAGTGGTCGATGACGCCCGCAAGGTCATTGCCAACCCCGAGATCGACATCGTGATCGAACTGATCGGCGGCTACGGCATCGCCAAGGCGCTGGTGCTCGAAGCCATTGCCGCAGGCAAGCACGTGGTCACCGCCAACAAAGCCCTGCTGGCCGTGCACGGCACCGAGATCTTTGCCGCGGCGCAGGCCAAAGGCGTGATGGTGGCTTTTGAGGCCGCTGTGGCCGGGGGTATCCCGATCATCAAGGCGCTGCGCGAAGGCCTGACGGCCAACCAGATCCAGTGGGTGGCCGGCATCATCAACGGCACCACCAACTTCATTCTGTCCGAAATGCGTGACAAGGGCCTGGACTTTGACGTGGTGCTCAAGGAAGCCCAGCGTCTGGGTTACGCCGAAGCCGACCCGACGTTTGACATCGAAGGCGTGGACGCTGCCCACAAGGCCACGCTGATGAGCGCACTGGCCTATGGCATCCCGGTGCAGTTCGACAAAGCCTATGTGGAGGGCATCACCAAGTTGGGCGCTGCCGACATCAAATACGCTGAGCAGTTGGGCTACCGCATCAAGCTGCTGGGCATTGCCAAGCGTGCCGAAAAAGGCATTGAGCTGCGCGTGCACCCCAGCCTGGTGCCCACCAGCCGCCTGATTGCCAACGTCGAGGGCGCAATGAACGCCGTGATGGTGCAGGGCGATGCCGTGGGCACCACGTTGTACTACGGCAAGGGCGCCGGCTCCGAGCCGACGGCCAGCGCCGTCGTTGCCGACCTGGTGGACATCACCCGCCTGCACACCGCCGACCCGCAAAACCGCGTGCCGCACCTGGCCTTCCAGCCGGACGCGCTGAGCAATCTGCAAGTGTTGCCGATGGACGAGGTGGTCACCAGCTACTACCTGCGCCTGCGCGTGACCGACGAGGCCGGCGTGCTGGCCAAGCTGACCGGCCTGCTGGCCGGTGCGGGCATCAGCATCGACGCCATCCTGCAGCGCGAGGCCGACCAGGTCAGCGGTGCCAACCAGACCGATGTGATCATCCTCACCCACGACACCCGCGAGGGCACCATGAACGGTGTGCTGGCCCAGATGCAGGCCCTGCCCACGGTGCTGGCTCCGATCGTCCGTATCCGCAAGGAAGAGCTGGCCTGATGTTGTACCTCTCGACCCGCGGCCACGCTGACCGCAAGCATTTCTGCGAAATCCTGCTCGAAGGTCTGGCACCGGATGGCGGCCTTTACCTGCCCGAGTCATACCCGCAAGTTGACTTGGCGCGCTTGCGCCAGGTCTGGCAACGCCAGGGCTACGCTGCGCTGGCTTTCGAGATCCTGTCGCTTTACATCGATGACATTCCCGCGGCCGATCTGAAAGCCTTGTGTGACAAGACCTACACGGCTGCCGTGTACGGCACCGAGGCCATCGTGCCGCTCAAGCCCCTGCAGGCCCAGGGCGACGCTGCACCTGAGCTGTACCTGGAAGCCCTGTCCAACGGCCCCACGCTGGCTTTCAAGGACATGGCCATGCAGCTGCTGGGTAACCTCTTCGAATACGAACTGGGCCGCCGCGGGGAGGAACTGAACATCTTGGGTGCCACCTCGGGCGACACCGGCAGCGCGGCCGAATACGCCATGCGTGGCAAGAAGGGCGTGCGCGTCTTCATGACCAGCCCGCACGGCCGCATGAGCCCCTTCCAGCAGGCGCAGATGTTCAGTCTGCTCGACGCGAACATCCACAACATCGCCATCGAAGGCGTGTTCGACGACTGCCAGGACATCGTCAAGGCGGTGTCCAACGACCTGGCGTTCAAGAAGAAATTCAAGATCGGCACGGTCAACTCGATCAACTGGGCGCGCCTGCTCGCCCAGGTGGTGTACTACTTTGCCGGCTACTTCCAGGCCACGACCAGCAACGCTCAAAAGGTCAGCTTCACCGTGCCCAGCGGCAATTTCGGCAACGTCTGCGCCGGCCATGTGGCCCGCATGATGGGCCTGCCGGTGGCGCAACTGGTGGTGGCCACCAACGAAAACGACGTGCTCGAC